>ENA-UOOH01000096-UOOH01000096.1-fermentation-metagenome-genome-assembly--contig:-NODE-96-length-100434-cov-42.930683_pt1 | contig 100434 bp, 110 predicted proteins | sample MGYA00245778_ERZ724025 | MGnify/ENA primary metagenome ERZ724025 (study PRJEB28704, sample SAMN03018313) | fermentation metagenome | biome: anthropogenic terrestrial biome; feature: soil... | reverse complement strand
ACCAAAACCTTTTTCATATTTCCCATTCAAACGACACTTCCACTCCAACGATCAATATGATAAAAACTACACATCGATCATTGATAACAACAAAGTAATATATAATACTTTTGATTCACAACTTAATCACATGAAAAGATCCAAAAAAACATGAACAAAACCCTGAAAATAGTTCTTTACGGCATTATGATGTGGATTACACCATTTATTGTTTCTTTCTTGATCTACCCATTGAAACAGTCTGCTAACCCCTTATTTGAGGCTGTAATGCTGGTTGTTGTGACGGCCACTGCCGTGCTTCTGGCAATGTAGTACTTCAAACCTGTTAAGAAAAATTTTCTGTATGAAGGTATCCTAATTGGTGTTTCCTGGTTTGTGGTCTGCATAGCCCTGGATTTACTGATGTTTTTACCTGCAAGCCCCATACACATGGGTTTGCAGGCCTACATGATGGATATAGGATTCACATACCTTATCATTCCCCTTGTAACAGTGGGAATGGGTTACATCGCCGATGCAAAGTTAAAATCAGAGCTTAAATTCTGAATTGTTAAATTAACTTTCCCTATTTTTCATTTTTTTCAATTGGAAAGGGGTTTCAATTAGAAAAGAGCCTTAATCAAATAGCAAGATTAGGTAACAATATCAAGCCTTAGGTAACAATATCAATCTCAGTCCCGCAGCTTGGACATTTACGCGTTTTCTCCAGTTTTTCGTCAACTACCTGGAAGCCGTCTCTCTCAATTAGAAGTTCACCGCACTCTGGGCAGCGTGTATTCTCACCGTCTGTGTGTGGCACGTTCCCAACGTAGACGTACTTCATGTCTGCTTCCTTTGCCATTTTGTAGGCCTTTTCAAGGGTTTGAATTTCGGTTGGTGGTACGTCCTGCATCTGGTAGTGGGGGAAGAACCTTGTGAAGTGCAGTGGAACCTCGACACCTACCTCATCCGCCATGAAGTTTATCAGGGCCTTCAGATCCTCTTCAGAGTCGTTGTACCCTGGAATTATCAGGTTGGTGATCTCCAGGTGGATCTTTGCCTCGTGCATTCGTTTGATGTTGTCGAGAACTGGTTGGAGCCTTGCATCGCAGAGTTCGCTGTAGAACCTGTCTGACATACCTTTTAGGTCGACGTTGGCAGCATCAAGGTGGGGAGCCAGAAGTTCAAGCGCCTCTTCGCTCATGTAGCCATTGGTTACGTACACGGTTTTTATATCTTCTTTGTGGGCGAGTTTTGCAGAGTCCAGGGTGTACTCAAACCACATGGTTGGCTCGTTGTAGGTCCAGGAGATGGATCTGCACCCGTACTCCTTTGCAAGTTCAACTGCCCTCTCTGGAGGAATGTCGTTTGTTGGAACTGTTTCAAGGTCCGCCTGGGAGATGGTCCAGTTCTGGCAGTACTTGCAGCGGAAGTTGCAGCCCAGGGTTCCCAGGGAGAATGAGGTTGAACCTGGATAGAAGTGGAAGAGGGGCTTCTTTTCGATTGGATCAACTGCAACAGAGGATGCAGCAGCGTAGTTGAGGGTGTAAAGTTTTCCCCCATCATTTTCGCGCATGGTGCAGAATCCCCTATTACCTTCAGAGATTATGCAGCGCCTTTGACATATCTTACAGTTTAAAGTCTTTCCAACCTTGTCGTAGAGCATAGCTTCTCTTTTCATAGCCTTTCACCTGGTTCTGAAGTACCATTTCAAAAATGATATAACTATTTTGGGGATCCTCATGTTTCAATGAAGATGTTCGTACCCTTTTGCTGTTATTATCTCTGTTTTTCCATACTTATCTATCATTTGGATGACGCCTGATGAATCAACAAAACCAATCTCATGGAGATCTAAACCTTCTAAATCCTTTAGATCCTTAAAATTATCCTTTTTAATGGTTAAAAGTAGTTCAAAATCCTCTCCATAGCTTAAAGCCATTTCTAATGGATCCTTATCCATGAGCCTTCCAACCTCCATCACAGCCTCTGGTACAGGAATCTTTTCACTGTAGAGGGTTACACCAATGCCAGGGGATGCATCCATTATCTCGCCGATTTCACTTAGAAGTCCGTCTGTTATGTCTGTTGCAGAGGTTAAAGTTCCTGTATCTGCCAGGAGGACACCCTCTTTCAGCCGGGCTTCCGGTTGAAGGGCGTGTTTTAAAACAAGGGCCCTGAAATCAGGATCAAGACTCTTTATTTTCCTCACTGATCGTTCCCTGACCAAAACTTCAAAACCAGCGGCTGCAAGTCCGAGGGGGCCTGTAACAGCAACAACATCACCAGGCTGAGCTCCGCACTTCATCAACACCTTATATTTCTCAACGAATCCAATGCAGGTTCCGCATAGGGTGAGTTCCCTGGATTCGTTGGTGTCACCCCCAATGAGAGCCATATCGTAGTCTCTGCACGCTTCGAGCACGCCTTCAACCATCTCATCGAAGTCTGAAAGCAGCATGTCCCTGGGTAAACCCATGGATACAATTATTCCAATGGTGTCTGCACCCATGGCAGCAACGTCGCTCACGTTCACAGTCACGATCTTTTTTCCGATTTGATGGGGTGTCATTTCATCGGGAAAATGTGTGGACTGCATCAGCATATCTGAACTTGCAACCACGTAGGTTTCTCCGAGATCTACCAGGGCAGCATCGTCGCTTGTGCTTTTAACTGAATGTTCATCCAAAAATTTGTTTAAAAAAAGAGAATTAATTCGGCTTCTTTTAAGGAGCCTTTTTATTAATTTTTTTTCACCAAGATCGGCAATTCGTGGTTCAGAGGGCATCCTTAACCCTGTCTTCTATTATGGCGGCTATTCTGCTGTCAGCACCTAATGGTTCTGTGTAAACGATTTCACCGTCAAATTCGACCTTCTCAACCTCTTCATGATGGTGAGGGTGGCCTTCATGATCATGATCTTCGCTGTGGTCGTTGGTCAATCCAAGGATGCGTGGTATGTCCTGTTTTGTATGGACTCCGTGGGCCAGGAACACTGGGGTTACAATGATCTTGTCAACACCGGTCTCTGCAAGCTTGTTCACTGCCTCTGGTATGGATGGTTTTGACATGTTCATGAAACCAACTTCAACTGGGTAGTCCTCATCTGATCTGTAGATATTTGCAATCTGGGTTACAACGTCTTTACCGTATGGAAGTCTACTACCATGGCCTACGAGAAGCACACCTACCTTACTTTTTGAGTTTGAATTTGTATCCATATGAAATCACTCCATCATTGCCTTCTTTCCTTATTTTTCTAAATACAACCTCGACTTCATCCCCAATTTCAACTTCTTCAGGATCACAATCTACTATTTGGGATGTTATCTTTGTACCTTCTTCTAATTCAATTATGGCAACAACATAGGGTGCTAATGTTTTAAATTCATCTGTAGGTGTGTTTATAACTGAATAAGTGTATATTTTACCCTTACCGCTGAGCTTTATGTCTTCTAACTTACCTCTTCTCCTGCATTCAGGGCATATAACTCTTTTTGGGAAGAAAACCTTTCCACACTCTGAACATTTTGATCCTATGAGATTGTACCTTTGTTGGATGTGACGCCAGCCTCTAATAATATCTTTCATCTTGAACCTCCATTAAGTCCTTAGGATTTATTCATTGATAAATGTTAATAAACTCGTTGGAAAACTAATGATCTAAGTCATTATCCAATGGATGTATTACACTACACTTATTAATATTTCAATTATTTCTTTAATGATCATTTGTCTATTAAAATATTGTGCAATGGGATACCTTTTTGGATATTACTTGTCACTGGCCTCACATAATGTATGATTCTTTTTAAAATAATTAATACACACTTGATACAAAGATTCCCTCTTATCACTATCCATTTTATTTTTTCATATAAAAGCCTTTATATTGTATTACTTTTAATAATAAAATTAATACAAAGTGGGGTGCAAAATGGATCGCAGGGGTTACGTAATGAGCGGACTTTCATTTCTTTTGGTGGTTCCAGCAGTTCTGCTTCTGGCTGTGTTTGTTGACATGACACATCAGGGAGGAACATCTGTAGCCACAGGTTTAAAATCTGATGCAGCCTTCTATGTTGCAGAAAATCTTGAAGAAGAGATTCCATCCGTTGGACTGGAAGTTTTAAGAAGTGAAGCTGAGAAGGTGGTTGAGACAGGTGATCCTCTTAATGATAGTGAGGCCACAGTAAAATCAGACCTTCAAAAGGCAATGGATGAAAAAACCTGTGAATATCAGAAAAGTACAGGGATGAGGGTTAACTGTACAATTTTGAGTGTTGGCCCATCTGCTGACCCCTTTGCTGTGGAGGTTAACTCAACTGTCTGCACATCCAAGGACTCTGTGACACATGAGGAAAGGCTGAAACAGGAGATCTCAATTAAGGATGCAGAGTCCAGAATTCCGGATCCCATCCCCTTTATAAAGTGCAAAGCGTATGGAGGAGTCACAAACACGAGCACCAGAATCCTGTACGGCTCAAGCCTTGAAAAGTACCTGAAAAACCGGAACATTTCAAATGCAGAGGCTTACGAAAATGCAACAGCACCACTCTTCATAAAAAAATGTCCCTACGATCCCTACGAATATCACGGGCATAGCGGAAACCACGTTGCCCTTAAAAACTGTCTGGAAAACGGTTATTTCCATGAAAGCAGCGATGGGGCATGTTTCCTCTGCAGGCTGGAGGGAAAATCAACCTGCCCCCACTACGGATTTGAAACCTTCATAAAAACCAGGCCCTTCCTGAACAAAACCTTCAATTCTGCACCCTGCTCCTCGGACCACGTTATATACAACGACACAAACCCCGATGGAAGTGGAACCTATGAGGGCAATGCAATTGAGTACTACACGGATGGAACCTCCCATTTCTACATTTTTTTAGACAATGGACATGCATTGAAGTACGGAATGATCTAGGATTGTAAACTGGTGAAATGGGAGATGAAATAGGGAAAAATGAATACTGAAATCATGTTTCATGGATCAAATAATGGTTGGATGAGTGGATGAAGTTGGATATACACGATGATGTAAGGGGCCAGGCATTTTCCATTGATGTTTTGCTGGCTATTGTTGTTGTGGCAGTTATAATAGGTGTTTCAGCCAATGCAATGGATCTTGTAAGCTACAAGATCCAGGACTACTCATCTGAACATTCCCTTGAGAGGGTAACAGGTGACACAGCAGACATTCTCATAAAAACATCGGGTTCTCCTGAAGACTGGGAGAAGTGCGACTGTGATGGTGTGACTCCTGGACTTGCTGAAGTTAACGCTGAAACCTGCAGCACCATGCCGAACACCCTGTCCATGGGCAAGATCTCAAAACTCTCTTCAAACTACGAGAACTTAATGAAAAACATCCTTCCTAACGGCACAGATTCTAGCATGGCTCTTTACCCGATGGACCCTTCTCTGCCTCCTGTTGTGATACACAACAAAAGCAACATGGGTGCTTCGGAAGTTGCAGTTGTAAATCGTACTGTTTTGTGTGATTACATGTGTATGACAGTCTTTGTGAGTATTAACTGCCGTGATCCTTCTGGAAACGTTAAAGCAGGGCGTGGCTGGGAGATCTGCCCCCAGGAGCATGAAAAACCAGACCTTGAAACTGGAAAACCAGGATGGATATGCCGGCACTTCACAGTCAGAAGCCAGGATCTGAACTTCACAGATTTCTACGTTCTGTCAACTGCATCTCCAGCTGGGTCGGGATGGATCCTAGACTCCCCTGATAATATGAGCTTTAACAAACAAAGCTTCACTTCTGGGCCTGTTAACGTGAACGATAGGATTTCAGAGCTTCTGGGCAATGATACAAAGGCATTTCTATGGTTTCATGTGGATACAGGTGGAAACCCTAGACCTTTTGATGCATACGTTTTGGCTGTTCCAAAGGGCACACCTTCCAGTAAGGTTGACGCGGCTTATTTAAAGCCTCAACCAGCTTTTTTCATCCTGAAAGTTTGGGTGTAGTTGTGGATCCTGCAAATTTCAGATGGTTTTCCAGGTCCAGGATTTTTTAATTTTACATAAATCGAGAATATTTGCATTGGAACTGAAGCTTGTTACAACTTTAAAAATTAATTTTAAACATTTTGTAGATATTTAAATCAAATATGCAAGTTTTAAAATATTTTATATATTTTTTAAGCCCTATCTATGGTTTTAGTTGAATTTAAGTTTTTTTAAATGGTTTTTTTAACTTTCTTCAGATCAAATTTTTCTTTGAATATTACCAACTATCATGTAAAAATTGGGTAATCTTCCAACATTTTGAGATAATTTTGGTAATTTACCAAACATTTATATAATATCCTGGTAATAGTAAGGGTACGCAAAATTTGAGAATGAATGATAATATGAACTATAGCTTGCATGTGGTGAACTTCAAATGGATGATACAGACATGGAGATACTGCGATCCCTGATTCAAAACTCAAGGATCACCATCTCACAGATGTCAAAGGAGATAGACGTGCCAGACGCGACAATCTCCAACAGACTGAAAAAGCTGGAAAAAAATGTAATAAAACAGTATACATTGATATTGGACCCACAAAAGTTAGGACTAAAGGTTACAGCCATAATAATAGTCCAAACAGAATCAGAAAAACATGAAAACGTTAAAAAGGAACTTTCACGACTTGAAGAGGTGTCGGAAGTTTACAGCATCTCTGGGGAGTACGATATCCTGATCAAACTCTGGGCACACGATCTAGAAGAGCTTAACAGGGTAATGGATACTAAAATTCGTTCCATTGATGGAGTTGAAGATCTAACAGAGATGATCGTCATGGAACGAGTTAAAGAAGGGGTGGTGCCACTCATGGGGCCGAAAAAATAGGTATACAAAAAGATACGAATGTAATGGTTAGTAGAGTCCAGAAAACTTATCCGCAAGGCGTTAAGGGGGTGAAAAATTGTACCTGAGCGAATTTATTAAAAAACATGTGATTGGCCCGGAAGGCGAAAAGATAGGGAGGATCACAGATTTCATTGTACTTTCAGAGAGCCATTATCCCATGGTAAAGGCTATAAATGTAAAAACCATTGATAAGGAAGAAATAAATATTCCATGGCATTACGTAGATAATATTGGAAAAGATGTGGTATTAAAATCTAAAATAAGTGATATAAAAGGTTATGTTCTTAAAAATAAGGATATAATGCTTTTAAGGGATGTGATGGACAGGCAGGTGGTTGACCTTGAGGGCCAGAAAATAAGGAGGGTCAACGACCTGAAGGTATCTGAAACCAATGGTTACTACCATATAATAGGTGTTGACATTGGAATTCAGGGTATCTTAAGAAGGTTAGGATTTAAGAAGATAATTGAAAAAATAGGAACCAAGGGTGAGGATATAATTGCATGGAAGGACATAGACCCCCTGGAAAGTGATTACTCCAAGTTAAAGCTCAAGGTACCCAAACAGCACCTTAAAAAGCTTCACCCTGCAGACATAGCTGAAATTGTGGATCAGCTGGGAGTCAACGAGTCCATGACCATACTGAACTCCCTTGACAATGAGGCAGCAGCCGATACCATGGAAGAGATATCACCCGAAAGACAAGTATCTCTCCTGGAGGGAATGGACAGCAAACGTGCAGCTGGAATTCTTGATGAAATGTCACCGGACGATGCTGCAGACTTACTGGGGGATCTTCCAGATTACAAGGCTGAAGAACTGCTAGGTTTAATGGAACCAGAGGAATCAAAGGATCTGAGAAAGCTACTTGAGTATCCTGAAAACACTGCAGGCGGTATTATGACAACGGAATTCGCCTATGTGGATGAGGGCCTCACGGTTCAGCAGGTTCTGGAGTCCCTGCGGCAGGTGGCCCAGGATGTTGAAACGATTTATTACGTTTACGTTGTTTCAAAGGCAGGTGATCTGGTTGGAGTAGCATCACTACGTGATATTCTGGTTTCAGAGCCGGACAGAAATATTGCAGATTTCATGCACACCCACATAATAAAGGCAGACGTGATGGAGGATCAGCACGAGGTTGCCCAGAAGATAGCCAAGTACAACTTACTGGCCCTACCAGTTGTTGAAAATGAAACAAAATTGAAGGGCATCATCACCGTTGATGATGCTATAGACATTGTGCTACCCATTGCATGGAAAAAACGGGTCCCGCGAATGTTTGGAAGGTGATTTTCACACCTTCAAATTTAACAGTTTTTACAGGCTTTTATAAGGCTTTAAGCTTTTATAAGCTTTAAAATTTCAATGTTGAATAATGATAAATTTTCACAATTTTACGGGGAGATTTACATGGATTTTCAAGTTTTCCGCAGAATATTCAAGAATCCTGCTCTTTTAAGCATTATAATATTTCTTTCGGTGATGGGTCCTGGAATCATAACAGCCAACGTTGACAACGATGCTGGTGGTATTACAACCTACTCACTGGCGGGTTCACAGTTCGGCTACAACCTGCTCTGGCTTTTCATACCCATGATAATAGCTTTAGCTGTTATCCAGGAAATGGGCGTTAGAATGGGTGTTGTATCCGGAAAGGGACTTGCAGATCTCATACGTGAGAAGGTGGGAATCAAATTAACCTTCATCATGATGGTGGCCCTTCTACTCGCCAACTTCGGTAACCTGCTTGCGGAATTTTCTGGTATAGCTGTAAGCAGTGGAATATTTGGAGTTCCCCGTTTCATAGCTCTGCCAGTTGCAGCATTTTTTGTCTGGTTACTGGTGGTTAAAGGCAGTTATAAAAGTGTTGAGAAGGTTTTTCTGGCGGCTTCTGCAGTTTATCTAACCTACATTGTGGCAGGATATCTTGCACACCCCAACTGGGGGTTGGCCGCCAAAAGCCTTCTCACACCAACCTTGACCATGGATCCAACCTACATAACCATGGTGATAGGTGTGGTTGGAACAACCATAGCCCCTTGGATGATGTTCTACATTCAGTCATCTGTTGTTGAGAAGGGGATCAGTTTAAAGAACCTGAAATACTCCAAGGCAGATGCCATAATGGGAGCAGTAGCTGTGAACGTGGTTGCATTCTTCATAGTGCTTGCATGTGCAGCAACCATCTTCAGCAACGGAGTGGAGGTTAACAACGTTGCAGATGTTTCAAAGGCACTTGCACCGCTTGCAGGACAGTACGCAAGCTTGTTATTTGCCTTTGGATTTTTGAATGCTTCACTTTTTGCAGCAAGCATTTTACCCCTATCAACGGCTTACTATGTGTGTGAAAGTCTTGGATTTGAAGCAGGAGTTTCAAGGGGCTTCAGTGAAGCACCAATTTTCCATGGTCTTTACCTTGGACTCATAGTGCTGGCAGCAATCATCATCATGATCCCGAGCGTCCCACTCCTTTCAATTCTGTACCTGTCCCAGGTTGTAAACGGTATGCTACTACCATTTGTCCTGATACTGATGCTTCTAATCATAAACGACAGAAGGGTCATGGGAGAATATGTGAACTCGAAACTCTTTAACTTCATAGCCACGGCAACAATTTTGGTTGTTGTAGGCCTCAGCATAGCCCTGGTTCTGACGTCTCTGATTTAAGGTGAGAGAATTCGAGATTATAGAAACATAGAGATTTGAGGGTTTGATTTTCCTGTTTTATGATTTTCCCATCTTTATTTTTCAATATTCCTTTTTTAATTCTCCTAACCTTTCTTAATTTTCCTAATATATTTTCGAGTTGATTCAACAGATGCACGAGTGCATTTTTTCCTAATTTTGAGTTTCTAATTTTAAACTAAAAGACCTCTATTTTTATAAAAGGATTACCAAATTATTTAAAAAGACTTTAAACAGATTTAATGGGGTGAAATATCAAATATTAGCCTTGCCTAACTTATTTTTTCCGAAAACTTTAAATCTGGCTTACTAATTAAACTAGCTAACTGATAAGTTAACTGAAGATTGTTGAGGGACCTACATGATGAACATGGATACCAGGGAAAAAATAGGGCAAAGGGCAGTTTTACTTTCTGTGTGCGGAAAAATAGCCCTGACAATCTTCAATTTTCTGGTTGGAATATTATCTGGAAGTACAGCACTTGTTGTGGAATCTGCACACACATTTTCAGACATATTGACCTCTGCAATGGCATTTCTTGGGTTTAAAATAGGTCTGAAACCCCCGGACAGGGAACACCCCTACGGCCATGGGAGGGCAGAACCATTGATGGGACTGGCCATAGTTTTCTTTTTGGTGATTGTTGCCTTTGAAATATTCTCACAGGTCTACACCAAGATCATGACTCCAAATTTAAGTTCACCAAGCTACCTGGCAGCTGTCATGGCTTTTGCTGGAATTGGGGTTAACTTCGTTTTGACCTCCTACTCAATGAAGGTTGGAAGGAAGATAATGAGTCCCGCAATAATTGCAGATGCCCACCACCAGAAGGTGGATATATTCGCCTGTGCTGCCATACTTGTGGGAACCCTTGGATCAAAAATGGGATTCCCAATTTTAGACCCCATTGTTGCATTTTTCATAGGCCTCATGATCCTGAAAACTGCATGGGATGTCTTCAAAGAGAACGTGAACAACATAATGGGAAAAGTACCCTCAGAAAAGATTTTAACAGATATAAAATCTGCAGCACTGTCTGTCCCGGGTGTTTGTGGTGCCCATAATATAAGAATAAACTACATGGGCCCCTGCGCATCCACAGAACTTCATATTGAGGTTGGAGGAGACATGGAGCTTAGAAAGGCTCACAAACTGTCCGATGAGGTTGAGAAAAGTATAGTTGAAAGCGTGGATGTTGTAACCCTTGCAACGGTTCATGTTTGCCCCGTGGGTGAGGATGAAGAAAATAGTTAATTTTTTGTCTTTTTTATTTATTCTTACTTTAAATTGTCTATTAATTACTTTAAAACTATATATTTACTTAAATCTATTAATCTACTTCAAATTATCAAGGTTCAAATTAATCAGTCAAATTACCAATTTTTTAATTCTTTAAGATTAATTGAAATTTAACTTTTATCAACCAGGTGACCACTAACAACAGCAACCTCCTCAAAGAAGTAGTGCTCGCTTGCAGTTACATCAGCTTTAAAACCCATGTTTCTCAACCTTTCAAGAGTCTTTGGAATGTCAGAGAGGGATGATTGCACCAGCTGGACCCTTCCAAAGGGGTTAAGGTGATCTTTCAGTCCGTCAAGGAACCTGTCTATGGTCTGCCTGCCATCTGCTCCACCTTCCCATGCAGCTCCAAGCTCCTCATGGATCACGTCATCTTCATCCGTTGGAAGGTATGGGGTGTTAAATAGAACGAGATCGAATTTATCAGATTCAACAGTATTAAAGAGGTCACCCTCCACGACTTCAACCTTCACATGGTTGTGCTCTGCATTCTGCCTTGTGCATTCAACGGCCCCTGGATTTATATCCACAGCAACAACTTTTCTGGCAGTTTTTGCTGCGATTACTGAGATTATACCGGTTCCCGGCCCGATTTCGAGCACTTTGTCTGTTTCTTTCACTTCAAGATTGTCTGCAAAGAGGAAAGTGTCCTCTGCAGGTTCGTATACCATGGGATTAGTGTAAAATTCCATTTTATTGTATTTTAACATTGATATCTCCAAAAAAAGATTTATTTTTTTTATCCAGCACGAAATTAAAACAATTTTGGATTTTTTAAACAAATTTTTTATTTAAACTTAACTTTTTAACCTAACTCTTTAAGGATTATTTCTAACTTAAGATGTTTCTAACTTAAGATGATACTTGAAAATGATAAAAAAAGTCTAACTGGTATTGTCAAAACCTTCAAAAGCTGCAGAGACATTCAAGCACAGTTTCAGGTCTTGAAAGATGCAGGTTCAATGCAACAGCACCTTTCACTTCGTCCCTTGTTATTCCAACCCTTGTTGTTCCAATCTTTTTTGCCATGGCTGCGTGCATCTTAACTCCCTGGGGATTCCTGTTTGCAGTTTGAATTGCAATGTTTATGAGCTGTTTGGTCTTTGGATCCAGTCCCTCAAGGGAAATCTGTGCTTCAACCAGTTCATTGAACTTATCTGCAAGTTCAGGAAGTTCCTTTTGAAATACTTCGTAGGGATTCTCCATTTTTCCACTTTCTTTATAATTTCTCCACCTTCCTCATAATCCTCATAATAAATCTCAATTACCATAAATTACCATTAATATCTCGCGTTGAATTCGTTTAAATAATTTTAAAACTTTTGTTCTTAAAACTACCTAATTGAATTCCTTTAAAACAGACCTTAGATCGTTTGAAATCTCCATCACTTCCCCAGGTTCCAGGCTTACAACCCTTCTTACCAGGAGGTCGGGATTTAACTTTGAAACAACTGTTTTCGCTGATTTTTTGTCCAGATCTGCTAATTCATGGAATGAGTCCAGAAGGGAGTTTTTAACGGTTTTTCGCTTGTGCTGGAACAGGGCCCTTGATGTTTTCATGAAGAAGGGGTCAACACTTGCAGCATTTGGCCTTAACTTAATAACTGCCGATGAGACCTTGGGTTGCGGAAAGAATGATTCCTTTGGCACGTTGAATAAAAATTCAACGTCTGCACAGAGGTGCATCATGACTGATAGTCTGGAGTAGTTTCTGGAGCCGGGCTCTGCAACCATCCTCTCTGCAAACTCTTTCTGGTACATGAGCACTCCAAAATCAAAGTCGTTTTCAAGGAGCCTGAAGGTTATTGGTGACGATATCTTGTAGGGAAGGTTTGAAACAACCTTGTTGAACTCTGGAAACTCCATTCTGGTTGCATCTTCAATTAGAACTTCCACGTTGAAGATCTTGAGATCTTCAAGCCGCTCTTCCAGAACCTCTGCAATTTTTACATCCTTTTCAACTGCAAAAACATGATTGGCCCTCTCTGCAAGGGGTATGGTCAAGGTGCCAATACCTGCACCGATCTCGAGAACCACGTCTTCTCTTGATATCTCTGCGCTGCTGATTATCCTTGAAAGTACGCCTTTGTCTATGAGATAATTTTGACCCTTTCTTCTGTCAAGTTTTATGCCATGCTTTTTCAGTATTTTACGGGTCTTGGACAACATGTTAATTCCCTGAAAAAATAGAAGGTTTGTAAAAAATAAAAAAAAGTAGTGATGATCTTGGAAGGAGTTAAACAGGCCTTTTCGGTGGTCTTGTAAACAAAATATACTTCTTTTTGCCTCTTTCTTCTCCTGTTGCTTCGAGTTCCATGACGATACGTTTTGCAATTAGTTTTACAGGATCTGCAAGCATAGGGACCCTTTTTTTAATATCTTCAAAGCTTTCAAATTTCTTTTCCTGCCGTGTTTTAAGGATGTCCCACATGTGTTTTTTACCTATTCCAGGCAGAAGCTCGATCTGGTGCAGTCTGGTTGATATGGAACCTGCCTCGTTGAAAAATTCAACGAATTTATCCTCTTTGGCTTTTATAATTTCTTCAACGACATAGTTAAGTTCTAACTTTGCCGTAGCTGTGAGATCATCATATTTAAGCCGCCTGTTAACACGGGCTATCTTGTCCCTCTTTCCAGGACCTATGTAAACCCTTTCATGTATATCCAGTTGAACCTTTTCCTTTGGAATAAGCTCAAGAAGAGTGAATTCATCTGTACCCACAGCCTGGGTCACAGGTTTCATTTTAAATGAAGGAGCACCTTTCCTGACATAACCTAAAGGAAGATAATCAAGAATAATTGCATAATCTTCCATTTAACCACCAGTTGGTTTTTTATTTCCTTAAAGACTTTACGGTCTTATCAGCTCAAATTTATTCCCTGTACTTGTTCACTATTTCCAATACCTGCTCTAACTCTTCTTTTTTATGTGAACCCCTTTCCTTTGCAAATAGAAGCCTCATATCCGCCATATCCACAGGCATCATATCTGCAATTTTAGTAGCCTGAGTTTTCTTAACAATTTCCTGAAGTTCCTCAACCAGCTTGTTTGCAGATTCAGCTTCGATCTTCGAAAACTTGGTGGCATGATCTAAGGCAAGATTCTGCTCGTAGGTAAGATCGTAGGATTCTGAAGCATCATCAAGCATGGTTTTAACTTCTGCAACTGTGACTGGATCAGTTTCCATAACTTTTTTTCCAATCATCAAATCACTCTTGCATTTTGAGGTGTTCCGGTCTTATTATCAACTTTTTAGCTTTATTACCATCGTTTATTTCTACTATGTATGCGCGTCCCCTTTTTTCTGCAACTTTTCCTGTCTTACCATGGAAGCGGGGGTGTGGTTGACCTTTTTGAATACTTGGATCGATTATTATGTGAACCAGGTCGTTCTCATCGAAGGTCTGTATCCTCTTTGTTATGGGGTTGGCCCTAACTGGTCTTATACTTTTTTTAAGTTTGTAACGTGTTTTACTTCTAAAACCTTTTGATCTTTTCATTTTTTAAACCTCCACCTCAACTACTTGTTGAATGGTGACTAAACATCATAAATCTATGAAAGTTGTTGTTTTGATTTCTTATCATCCAAATTTCTATGCTGGCACCATCTCTATCTAAAACATCACTGGTTTAATATTTGGATTTTATATTTAAATAATAGTATGTTCATTAGATGGATTTTACTTCAATAAATTTTTAGGATCGCCCTAATCTATGAAGACCCAATTCAGACAATGTAAAAATTCGTTGAACTTGCATAAATTTGAACCAAAATCTGAAGTATTCATTGATGTTGATAAGATGTTTGATGGAATCTAATATATATTTGATCCTTGATCTTTAACTTCATCTGATCTTTAATCCTGAATTTCACATACCAAATCTGTGGTCCAAATCTGTGGTAACATATTCAGGATTACTCTACTTTTTCGTTTGCAGGTAAATTTAATGCCTAAATTTAATGCCTGAAACTTCTCAAAACTTTTATTTTCAGAGGTTGATCCCAGAAACTACAATACCTGGACTCTGAGAATGTTTATCATTACTACGAGTCTCTTTGTTTTAAATATTTACCTCAAGAACGTCCAGTTTCACACATTTGCTTGGTGTTCCAAGTATTTGGGAAACGCTTGGTTTGGTTCGCATCTGGTCGCCGGATATGAGTTCCTTGATGTAAAGACCACCCTCGCACTGGATTACAAGCTCAAGCATCCGTTCACCAATTCGTTTAAACTCCAAATTTCGCACCTCACGTGTTCTTATTTTATCTGCACGTCTGTGGGACACCCTTATGGGAGTGCGTTGTTTTATAACCTTCAGAGACTTCAGGGATTCTAGAACTTCATCCTCAACTTCCTCTTCAAGCTCTGCAACGGCACGGTAAACCTTGTAGGTGTCTGTTGATGAGGTTTTTATCTGGCTGCGCCTCTCTTTGCCAACGAACTTCAGGTCCAGGACTTCAACTTTTCCCTCTGCGTACAGGTTTATGCTGTCCTTAAGTTCTTCCAGGTTGAACCTTCTGATCTTTGGCTCCTTTATCTCAAGCACGAAGGGCCTGCCCCTTCCGAGCATCCTCACATCAATGTCTTCGCGGCCAGCACCATGAAATTTTGATGCCCTGCCCTGGGCAACCTTAAGGGCCTCTGGGGATATCAATTCTTCCACAGATTCCTGGTACATTTTGCCGGTGAAGTTGCACCTCTCACATCCTTTTCCCCTGCACTTGATGCAGGGCCATTTTGTCTGGGGGATACCGCGTAGAAGTTTCCTGTAGCGTCCCTCAATGAATATTGGGTTTGTCTGAAATTCGATTCTACCATTTTTAAGGTTTACAGTTACAACAAGGTTGGGGTTGTCGAATTCAACTTCCTGATCCAGCTTCAGCTCCATGGCCTTACCCACTTCCCTGTTGATCTCCTTTTTAATGCTTTCAACATCAACATTAATTCTACCTTGAAGATCTTTTTCCCTCTCAAGTATTTCAGGATCCACCCGGCATCCAACTAGAAAGTTTGAAAATTCAATTCCTGATTCGTTAATTTTTTTAACTATCCTGTCAACAATGTTGTTGGGTTTATCCAGCTCTTTAAGGATATCGTTGCACACGTAACAGGGTTCTGTTGTTGAAGGATCATTCCCTCCTTCCGTTATGGAGGAAAGCATTTGCCTCAGATATTTGCCCCTCTCCAGGTTTCCATCAGCTTCCAGGACTTTGGAGAAATTTCTGCCCAAACACCTGTTGCAGATGTTTCCTTCGGTAATTTTGATAATTTCAATTAACTTGTCCGTTATTTCAGGTTCCATTTTTTCATTCATAGAATTCCCTTTAGTTCAATTATTAAGTAATTTTTTATTAATATTAATAGATTGTATATTAGTTAGATTGTAAAATTAGTAAGAGAATGGTTAACTTCACTGTATTTACATTGATTAGTGCATTACTGTACTCATTTTAGTGTACTTAACTTAAGTACACTCAAACTGAAAAAAATTAGGTTTAAGATGTTCGGTATTTGGAACTACCTCATCATTTGCCTCATCATCTGACCAAATGGTCCGCCCATTTTCCTTTTTCCAAAGCCTTTAATTGCCTTTTTGGTCATACCGTAATATTTCATGAGCTCTTTAACATCTTCGTTACGCATGCCTGCTCCTCGGGCTATTCTCTTGACCCTCGATTGCTTGATAACTTCGGGATGCTCAAGTTCGTATTCTGTCATGGAGTCCATGAGGATCTTGTACTTTCCAAGTTTTTCCTCGGTCATCTGGGATGCGTTCTTTGGAAGTTTGGCTCCCATACCCGGGATCATGTTCATGACTTGTTTCATGGGTCCCATCTTGTTCATCATTTCAAACTGGGAGTACATGTCCCTTAGAGTGAATTTACCGCTGAGCATGGCATCAACAGAGTCCATGTCAACGTCTTCAGTGTTTGCTATCTCTTCAGCCCGTTCAATGAGGGTTTTTATATCCCCCATTCCAAGGAGTCTGGATATGAAACGTTCTGGATCGAAGGCCTCAAAGTCGTCGATCCTCTCTCCAGTTCCAACAAACTTGATGGGCGCTCCAATTTCAGCCACAGCAGAAAGGGCACCTCCACCCTTTGCAGAGCCGTCAAGTTTGGTTATGATGATGGATCCCACCTTGGTGGTTTTACTGAACGCAAGAGCCTGTTCCCTTGCTTGCTGGCCTATGGTTCCATCTATGACCAGTATAACCTCGTCGGGTTTTACAATTGCAGATATTTTTTCCATCTCATCCAGAAGATCCTTTTCTTCCTTGTGGCGTCCTGCAGTATCCACAATTACAAGGCCCTGTTTTTTAAATTCATCCAAGCCTCTCCTTGCAAGATCAAGGGCGTCCCTGTTTTCAGGGTCACCGTAGAGGGGAAGGTTCATCTCTTCAGTCAACTGGCGCAGCTGTTCATATGCGGCAGGCCTCCAGGTGTCTGTACAGATAATTGCAGGGTTGAAACCCTTTTTTTGGAGGTAACGGGAGAGTTTGCCAATGGTGGTTGTTTTACCACTTCCCTGAAGCCCCACAAACAGGATCTTGTAGGGCCTCTTGTTGATCTCAATTCCCTGGGCCTTCTCCCCAACGAGATTTACGAGCTCTTCATAAACGATCTTTACGATGTGCTCCTTTGGAGTTACACCTTTGGGTGGTTCCTCATTCAGGGCTCTTTCTTCTATGGTTTTTGACAGTTTCAAAACCAACTTTATGTTAACATCCGACTGGATGAGAGCCCTCTGAATATCTTTTATAACCTCTTTCACAACTTCTTCGTCAATTATGGTCATTCCTGCCAATTTTTTCATGGTTTTGGTCAAGTTTTTACCCAGATTGCCCAACATGATTCTCACCGGTGTTTATGATAACTTTTACAGATCCTTTAAGTTACAGATCCTTAATTGGAATTTGTAACCATCTACCATTTTGATCCAATGCCTCATGGTGGTATGGTACAAAATTATATAATCTTATTTTTTTAGACATGGTATTTATAAATGATTGCAAGACCCAAAATTAGTACAGAACCTGAAAATTTTTATAAAATTTTTAAAAACGTTAAAAATCTACAATCAATGGGATAATACAATCAATGGGAGTAAGGATACATTCAGCAAAATTTTGCAGAAATCTTACAGATAACCTTTTAAAACTAGCTCTGAACTACATTCATTAAACCCTAAACTTGTTAACAATGAACAGAGTTTATATTGATTTGGTGGGATTAAATTTAAGATAATAATTTAGGTGGTAAAATGTTTGAAAATCTTAAAAAAAGTTTGATAGAATCTCCTGTGGTAAAAAAAGGGGATTATGATTATTTTGTGCATCCTGTAACCGATGGTGTTCCACTTGTTCGCCCTGAGATCCTTGAGGAAGTTGCAGATGGTATTGCTGAGTTTGGAAACATGAAAGTGGATAAAATAGTCTGTGTTGAGGCAATGGGAATACATATTGCAACAGCTCTATCCCTCAAAACAGGAACACCCTTTGTTGTTGTGAGAAAACGTTCCTATGGACTTGATGGTGAAGTTGCTGTGCATCAGGTAACAGGGTACAGCGAAGCAGAACTCTACATAAATGGATTGAGTAAGGGAGATAAAATAATCCTTGTGGACGATGTTGTAAGCACCGGCGGCACCATGATCTCCGTAATTCAGGCCCTTGAAACCATTGGAGTTGAAATAGTTGACGTGGTAGCGGTAATTGAAAAGGGAAGGGGAAAGTACATTGTTGAAGATGCCACAAACTGCACAGTCAAGAGCCTGGTGAAGGTGAACGTTAGAAATGGTAAGGTGGTTATTGAGGGAAGCGTTGACGAAGATCAACCTTGAGTTGTCCAGCTCATTCTTTTCATTAAGTTTCATTAATTTCCAAGTTTTGTTCATCCATTAAATTCAATTGGAACTCAATTTTAATGAAATTTTGAACTGGCTAAAAGTTTTGAATTAATGAAGGCTTTGAACTAAATAAAAAGCTAATCAAGATGGAATCAGGGAACTAATTGGAATCAGGGAACCAATTAATATAGAAACCTAAATTAAGGTCAGAAAAAGCAACCTCAAAGGAAGAAAACATGTTGAGATACGAATTTGAGATAGGAAGGATTGTAAAAAAAATAAGGGAAAAAAATGTGAAAACTGTTGGACTGCAGTTTCCCGAAGGCCTTAAAATTTATGCAACCGAGGTTGCAAGGCAGATCGAAGACCAAACTGATGCAGTTGTTTTGATATCTGGAGATCCCTGTTACGGGGCCTGTGATGTTGTAGACACAGAAATGAATGGTGCAGCCGACCTTGTGGTCCACTTTGGACATACACCTCTTCCCCTTAACTACGATGTGCCTGTGCTCTTTGTGGATGCACATTCCAACGTGGATCTAATTAAATCCCTTGATGGTGCGCTTGATCTTCTTGAAGGCTATGAGAAAATAGGGCTTGTTACAACAACTCAGCACCTTTACCTCCTTAAAAAAATGACAGAATTCCTTGAAAACCATGGAAAAACTGTTGTCATGAAGAAGGGGAGGGGCACGCAGAAGGGCCAGGTCTTGGGATGCAACTTCTCAGCCATCAAGGAACTTGATGTTGATGCATTTCTATACGTTGGCACCGGGAACTTCCACAGTCTGGGCATCAAACTTTTCACAGATAAACCAGTTATAATAGCGGATCCATACATGGGCAAGGCCAGAAACATCGATGAATTTGCAGACAGAATATTGAGGATTCGCTTTGCAAGGATAGCAAAGGCAATGGATGCCAAAAATTTTGGGATCATTGTTTCCTCCAAAAAAGGCCAGTCAAGACTGGACCTTGCACAGGCTTTGAAGAAAACCATACATAAAATGGGAATGGAAGCATTTGTAATCATGCTTGACGATGTTTCACCCGAACTTTTAACACCCTTCAGGGATTTGGATGCATTTGTAATGACTGCCTGTCCACGAATAGCCATAGATGATTCTAAAATGTATAAAAAACCCCTTTTAACACCTCAAGAGCTTGAAATAGTTCTTGGAATTCGAAACTGGGATGACTACGAGATGGATGAAATCAAGTACTGAAGTGCAATCTTTAATAATAAGAATTCAAGTGTTCCGCGAATTATTCAAATCATGAACTACCCAAATGTTCCATCCCAATGAAAAGTTCTATCAATGGAAAGTTCTAAATATCACTCTCCATAAAAATATTAAAATCATCGTAAAGTAGTTATATGAACACTGCAAAAACATTTATGAAATGGGCATTACTCATGAAATTCATGTATACTTATTCTAAGTTGAGGTGAATCAATGAAAACCAGATCTGGAGATTTTGTTCTGCCCGGTGATGCTTTGGGGGTTACTGAAGAGTTTGTTCCATCAGAGTGGACCTATGAAGACAATGGTGAGATAAGGTCCCTTGTGGCAGGAACAGTCTCCATGGACAGTAAAAATAAGAAGATATCAATAATCCCAAAAACCAGTTCTCCTTCAATATTGAAGAGAGGAAATCTTGTTGTTGGGCAGATATCAGAAGTCAGGGGGCAGCGTGCCCTAATGAAGATTGAGGGAATTAAAGGCAACAGGAGAAGTCTTGCAACCTCTTTTTCAGGAGCCATACACATATCCCAGGCTGATAAAGGATACGTTTCAAAACTATCCGATGAATTCAGGATCGGAGACCTTGTTGAGGCAAGGGTGACGCGGCTCATGGGTGTTGACAACGTTGATCTTACAACGGCAGAAGATGAGCTGGGAGTCTTAAAGGCAATGTGCACCAAATGTAGGCACTTCATGAAAGAAATAGGTGAAAAAGAGGTTAAATGTCCAAATTGTGGAAGAAAAGAGAAAAGAAATCTTTCTTCAGAATACGAGGGATAAAATGAAGGTAATAACAGATAAAAAAAAGGAATTAGAGATAGAAATTACAGGGGAAACCCACACACTCTGCAATGCATTGAGAAAGGCTTTGATGGAGGACGAAGATGTTGAAGCAGCAGCATACGTTATAGAGCACCCAATCATAGGCGAACCAAAACTGCAGATTAAAGCTAAAAATCCAAAAAAATCACTTAAAATTGCCGCAGAATCAATTAAATCAAAATGTGATGAGTTTAAAGGTTTCATAGAACCTTCTGAGGAATAAATCTCCTTGGGAATAGAAGATGACTCCCATCATCCAAGAGATGTATAAAAATAAAAGCGATCAAAGCGATCAAAACAGAAAGTTCAGGATAATAAAGCAGGAGATCAGAATTCTGGGGGTTGATGATGCCCCTTTCACACCCCACTCCCATGATCCCGTGATGGTGGTAGGAACCGTCTTCAGAGCCGGGGCCTGGCTTGATGGAGTTTTAAGAACCTATATTCAGGTGGACGGTACAGATGCAACTGAAAAGATAGTTGCAATGGTGAATGCTTCAAGGCACAAGGGTCAGCTTGGAGTTATAATGCTCGACGGTGTGACATTTGGAGGCTTTAACGTTGTCAACATCCAGGAGGTCTTCCATGAAACAGGAATACCCGTTGTGGTTGTAACGAGAAAACAGCCAAACTTTGGGAAGATAAAGGAGGCCCTGAAAAATTTCACAGACTGGGAAAACCGGTGGAAAAATGTTTTGGCTGCTGGAGAAGTACACAAGGTTGAGAACGAGGAGTCAGTCTACATCCAGACACAAGGAATTGGCCTCGAGGATGCAAAAGAAATAGTGAGACTATCTGCAACCAGAAGCGCCATACCCGAACCTATAAGGGCTGCACACATCATAGCTGCAGGTGTTACAACTGGAGAGTCAAGGGGAAGTGCATGATCAGTTCTTTTTTTTTGAAGGATCACAGCTTATTAAAGGATAAAAAAGAGTCATGACTAAAATCATGATTAATATTTGATGAGTAACACATGATATAATATGATGTAATTAAAGTTTTGATGCAGATTAAGGTTCATAATTAGATTCATTAAATGGTTTAACTGATCCTTGATTTAAGGATTAGCATAGTACAGGGATTAACTAAATGCTACTCAATCGTAGTCAACAAATCAGGATGTCGTATTAAAAAATCCTCTTTTAACTGTAGATATCATCTGAAAATGGTTTTTTTAGTTTAATAAAACGAAAAAACAATCTTTACAGGGGTTTTTGGGCAATTTCAGTGGTTTTGTCAAGTATGGAGAAACAGTAGAATCTGCAGCCTGAGGAAAAACATGGAAACCGGCCTTGAAGTGGAGCTTGATAAAATTGTGGGAGTCTACTCTGATCCTTAAAGGGATCAAGGGGCACATTGTATCGGCATGTTTTTAGTTCAACCCGGTGAAAAACTTAAAGCAGCTGCTCTGAAGTTCAATTTCTAGGTATTGATGAATTTTAATTGATGAAATTTTAAAGATTAAACTGGTATTTGATCATGAAAATATGATTGAAGATATCATGGATATCCTTCAAAGGTCCAGAGGATGGGTCTAGGAATGATCCGTAAAACCAGTAATTTAAAGGACAACTAATTTATATCCAATACAACAAAAATTAAGTTTTAAAACTGAAATTTTCAAAAACCTAAGTTTATTCAAGGAAATTAAAAAACAAGATTTAATAAAAAAACAAAATTCAATAATTTTTAATAAATAGAATCTAATAGATAAAAACACTAGCTGTGATATGAGGAGGATTTAAATGGAATTTTGTCCAAAATGTGGAACTGTAATGTTTCCACAGGGTGATTGTTTTGAATGCAAAAACTGTGGATACAAAATGGATATAACCAAGGAATCAATGAACAAGTATGAGATTTCTGAGAAGGTAGAAGCCAGCGACAGTGTGATAATCACAGGTGATGACATTCAGACACTGCCAAAAACAAAGGTTAAATGTTCTAAATGTGGAAACAATGAGGCCTACTGGCGTTTAAGGCAGACAAGAAGTGCTGATGAATCAGAAACAAGATTTTTAAGGTGTACTAAATGTGGGCACACCTGGCGTGAGTATGATTAATGCAGATTTGTATATCAGGTGATCCTTTAACAGTATGTAAGTAGAGGAGCGTATTAAATTGTCAGAGGATTCAGATAAGGATACAGGGAAAAGCACAGATTCATCGAAGAAAGAGAACACTCCTTTGAAGGAAGAAATGGATAAAAACGATGAAACTGAGGATTCTTCCAGTTCTGCTTCATTCCTTACAGGTTTCAAAGAGTTCCTGCATAGAACGAGCCAGGTGGATTCTGAAGCTGATGCAGATGATCCTTCCAAATCAAAGACTGAGTCTCAGGCTGCTGATGTTAAAACAGAAGTTACTGAAACTGAGTCACATGAAGATTACTTTCCAATCAAGGAACATCTCATGAAATACAATGGTTTCAGAACTTTTATATCCAAAAAAACGCTTATAATGCAGATAATTGCCATTTTAGCCGGTGTCTTTCTTATAATTTATGGTCTGGTAAATTCCTTTGTTCCTGTTGACAAGGTGGCTGACAACGTTGTTTTCAGTGAAAGGGCCATGATCTCAGTTTTCTTCATCTTTATAGGCATCCTCATATTGGCCGCTGCATTTGCTCAGAAACTATTATCTAGCAGTTTTCTCAATAAAATACATTCAGAACTTGAAGCTGCTGAGGGAAGACAAAAAGCACCTGAAGCCGATTCAGACACGAAGGAAACTTCAGATAATTCTGGTAAGATGCAGCGTAAAAATAATGTTGATGTAAAGGACAATGCTGATATAAAAAATGCTGATATAAAATCTAATATGGATAAAGAAGATAAGAATTAACTAGGAGGATGAAAATGTTCAAGGCGGTTTTAAGTGACTCAAGCATTTTAAAGACGAGTTTCGATGCAATATCTTCAATTGTGGACGAAGTTCAGATAAAGGCAGACGGTGATGGATTGAGGTTAGATGCACTTGACAGGTCCCACATCACATTTGTGCACCTTGAATTCAAATCACAGCTCTTTGATTCGTACAAGTGCGACGAACCAATAAAGATCAACGTTGATACGGAAGAATTGATGAAAGTTCTTAAAAGGGCAAAATCAGAGGATATAGTTGAGCTCACGGTTGATGAAGGAAACTTCATACTCACATTTGAAAATGAAGCAAGACGTACCTTTAAAATAAGACTCATAGATATAGAGTACGAGGCTCCAAGTCCACCTGAACTTGAGTACCCAACAGAGTTTGAAATACCATTTTCACTGCTCAAGGATTCAATACAGGATATAAGCATAGTTTCTGATAAAATAGCCCTGATTATGAGTGGTGATAAGTTTATTGCATCTGCAGAGGGAGAATTTGGAGATGCGAAGATCGAGTACCTGCACGGCGAGAAGGTCACAGAGGATGCAAAGTCAATTTTCTCACTTGAGAAGATAAGGGAAATGTTAAAGGCAGACAAATTCTCTGAAACAGCCGTACTGAAACTTGGGAATGATATGCCACTCAACCTATCATTAAAAATGGCTTCAGAAGAGGGTGAGCTAACTTTCCTTTTAGCTCCAAGGATAGAAAGTGAGGAATAGGGTTGGATGAATTTTTCCAGAGATTAAGGGAGATCCAAAAGAGAGAACGTAGTTTAAGTGGTCTATCTTCTGTTGGAGATGATTTCTACGGTGAGGTTTCCAGATACTTCAACAGGCTCATGAAGAAAATAGATACCAATCCATTTTCCTTCGAATCCTACCTTCTCAGGGATGCCCAGAGGATCACCGAGGAGATCTGTGAGAGAAGAGAACATAAAATAGCTAGCACAGCAGTTATGAACGTTCAAAGGGTTCATCAACTGTTTAAAGAGGTCAACGGCAAGAAAAATATCAAAAGAGAGGAATCCATCACAGTTCCTATGAACTCCACTCCTGATGAAGAAAAACTTTACCTTGAACTTGTGGATTCACTGGTTAAGTACAGGAAAAATATAACGGCTCCTCTAAAATCCTATACCCGTAATCCTGAAAACCCGGTTGAAACTCAAAAAGAATCTCTGAACAAGGTAACTCAGATAGATGATGCCTCACATGAGAAAGTACCTTCAAATGAAAGACATTCCAGTCAAGGAACGTCCCAAATACCTCCGCTTGATGAGGTAAAGGAAGGTACTGAAAAAGTTCGGGCTGAAAGTGGGTTTGAGGATTTTTCAGGTCTTGGAGATCAGATATACGAAATATACGGGTCTGAGCCTTCAAAGGGAGATTCTGATGCATTAAAAGTTCATAAAAACTCTGATGGAGAAATTTCTGCTGGTTCTGAGAGCACTGTTTCAACAGCTTCCAATTCTGTGGATTTTTATCCTGCAGATGTTCAGGATTCAAATGTTTCAGATGACTATTCACATGGTGGGACTGGAAATGAAGTGAAAACTGATTTTAATGGTAAAACAGAGACTTTAATGATATTTGATGAGCTTCCACCAATTGTTTGCATTGATGAAAATGTTTACGGCCCAGTAATTGCCCAGGACATTGTTACGCTACCCGAACCAAATGCAAGGATCCTCATAAAAAACAGCAAGGGTAGATCCATCCAAACATATAAATAAAGAATAATAAATAAATTCAAGATAGTTAAAAATAATCGATCTAGCTAAATTAAACTTTTTATATGCATTGAGAGTTAAAATTTAGTTTAAGTCTTAAGATAACTTGTAATTAGTTTAAATAAGTTTAATAAACGACTTATTTTTACAGAGAGGTGATTATATGAAGATTCCAAAAGAGAGGAGAACTTACTGTCCAAGTTGTAAAAAACATACAATTCACGAAGTATTTGAATCAAAAAGAAGAAAAGCAAGCGAACTTAAATGGGGGCAGCGCCAGTTTAGGAGGGTTACAGCAGGTTACAGGGGTTACCCAAGGCCTTTACCATCAAGGAGCAAGCCAATTAAGAAACTCGATTTGAGGTACAAGTGCAAGGAATGTGGAAAGACCCATATAAAAAGATCCACATTCAGAACTGGAAAAGTAGAATTCAAAAGATAAGGGTGGTCCCATGGCAAAATTCAGAACTAACAAAAGCAATTTTCTAAGGGTTAAATGCACAGACTGCGGAAACCAGCAGATAGTCTTTGACCATGCTGCATCCAATGTCAAATGCATAATCTGCGGAAAAACTCTGGTAAAGTCCCAGGGTGGAAAATCCCAGATAAAGGCCCAGATCATTGAAGTACTCGATTAAAACAGAAGTTTAGGGACTGGAATTTAAGATTAAAAGAATTTAAGATTAAAAGATATAAATAAATTTTATATTTAACTAAAATCTTAAATTAGTAGCTTCCCTAATTTTTGTGGAGAGCCAGCATAAATAAAAAAAATTTATTAGACATATTAGGTGTTCTAATGGTAAGAATGAGAAAGAAATGGCCAGATGAAGGAGATCTAGTGGTAGGAACTGTTCACAAAGTTCTAAACTACGGAGCCTTCGCAGACCTTGAGGAATACGAGGGTAAGGAAGCCTTCATCCACATATCAGAGGTGTCCTCTGGATGGGTTAAAAACATAAGGGACTACGTGCGTGAGAACCAGAAGATCGTTGCAAGGGTTCTGCGTGTTAACCCACAGAAGGGACACGTTGATGTTTCCCTTAAAAGAATAAGGGAAGATCAGCGTACAAGGAAGATGCAGCAGTGGAAGATAGAGCAGAAGGCAGAGAGACTCCTTGAATTTTCTGCAAAAAAACTTGGAAAAGACCTGGAAACAGCTTACAAAGAAGTTGGATACGGCCTTATGGATGAATTTGGAGATCTTTACGGTGTCTTTGAAGTGGCTGCAGAGGAGGGTGTTGAATCACTCAAGGAAAGCAACTTAAGCAGGGAATGGGCTGAAGCCATTACAGAGGTGGCCAAAAGGAACATATCCCCACCTGAGGTCCATATAACGGGTTACGTTGACTTAAAATCCTACGCACCCGATGGTGTTGAGATCATAAAAAAGGCACTGAGTGTCATAGATACAGATGTAATCTCAGTTCAGTGTGTTGGAGCTCCAAGGTACAGGTTAATGGTTAAATCATCTGACTATATCACAGCAGAGAACATGCTTAAGGATGCTGCCCAGAAAGCTATAGACGTTGTTGAGAGTGAAGGCGGCGAGGGTAAATTCCAGCGTGAGCTAGAATGAAGCTAAAGATGAAGAGGTGTAAATCCTGCAGGGAGTACACCCTCCAGGATGTATGTCCCCACTGTGGTGGGGATGTGGAAGTAATATACCCTCCCAAATATTCTCCTGAAGATAGATATGGGAAGTACAGGCGAATTCTTAAAAAACAGCTCAAAGAGCAAGGAGTTGGTTAGATGGATAAAACCTTTGTGAAAATTATAAAGGATGTTGAACTCACAGAACCCATACTTATAGAGGCCCTTCCTGGAGTTGGACATGTTGGAAAACTGGTTGCGGATCACATGATCCATGAGTTGGATGCAGAGAAATTTGCAGAACTTTACTCCCCTTCATTTCCACCACAAGTTTTTGTAGATGAAGATGGAACTATTGAAACCATGAAAAACGAGTTTTACTTCCTCAAGTCAGAGGGAGAAGATAAACGAGACTACATAATACTTGTTGGAAACACTCAGGGATTGAGTGCAGAGGGCCAGTACGAAATATGTGGAACCATAATCGATTTTGTTAAAGATTATGGCCTGAAAAGAATTTACACACTTGGAGGTCTTGGAACAGGACAGCAGGTTGAAAATCCAAAGGTATTTGGTGCAGCAACCAGTCTCGAACTTGTGAAAGGATTGAAAGAACATGGAGTATCCATAAGATCATCAGATGGTGGAATAGTGGGTGCCTCTGGACTTTTATTAGGCCTAGGAATGGCTAAAGGAATGGAAGGTGTCTGTTTAATGGGTGAAACCCACGGCTACTTCATAGATGCCGAGGCTTCCAAGGCGGTTCTCAACGTGCTTCTTGACATACTCAAAATAGAAGTTGACACATCTCAGCTTGAAGAAAGAGCCGAAGAAACGCGAAATATGATATCTCATGCCCAGAAGATGGAAAAGAAATTATCTGGAAATAGTGGTGCAGTTTCAGGTGAAGATGATCTCCGCTACATAGGATAAATCCAGATTTTTCTTTTTTGAACCCATTTAGTCTTAATTAAACTAATTTAACTTTTTTTTCAATTTAACTTTTTTTTCAATTTAACTTTTTTTTCAATTTAACTTTTTTTTCAATTTAGAGATGATTTAATCAAGATCTAATCGTTCTTATTGGTTTATTCTATCCTTTATTGTTCTGATTTTATTCTGTGTTCATATTTTTTTACTTTTCCATTTTATCCGCAATTATTTTTGTCTGCAACTCTTTCATTTTTTTCAAGCACCATTTTTTATAAAATTTATATCCAGAGCACTATTCTGGGATTTTTTTGCTAAAGATTCTAAAAATTTCTATTCTAAAACTTCTAAAAAATTATAAGAGAATCAAGATCATAGGATCATTGACTTGAGAATTTAGAACAAGGAATTAAAATAAGATATTTAATAATCAGAATTATTTAAGCTGGATTTTATTATTAAATAATTAATGCTAAGAATAATATTTCCAGTGAGAGCAGAAAAAATAAAGAAAAAATAAAAACTAAGCAAATAAAAGGTAAAAAACATGATAATCAATGCGGATTTCCATATTCACGGTAAATATTCAATAGCAACATCTAAAAACATGATGCCAATCACCATGGCATCCCAGGCAAGGTTTAAAGGACTGGATCTTGTGGGTACAGGTGATGCACTTCATGGTAAGTGGCTGCAGCTTCTAGAGGAATCAACAGAAGAAAAAGCGGATGGAATATTCTCCTTGAAGGAGGGGTTCGTTGATCCTGATTCAGGGAGTTTTGATGAAGGTGGGGAAACCAACTGCAGCTTCATCCTGACAACCGAGGTTGAAGACATGAAAAGGGTGCACCACGTCATAATATTTCCTTCTTTTGAGTCTGTAGGGAAATTGCGGGGAAAACTCAGGGGAAACATGGATTCAGACGGCAGACCCAGGATCAGAATGCTGGGTGATGAGATAATGCAGCTTGCACATGAAGAAGGATGCATCGTGGGCCCATCCCATGCCTTCACCCCATGGACGAGCATTTACAAGGAGTATGATAGTGTATATGACTGTTACCATGAGAAACCAGACTTTTTAGAACTTGGACTCTCTGCTGACACTGACATGGCAGACAGGATCCAGGAACTTCAGGATATCCCCTTCTTAACTAACTCAGACGCTCATTCTCCTTGGCCCCACAGACTTGGCCGTGAATTTAACAGAATGGAACTTAAAGAATTATCATTCGACGGTTTGAAACACGCAATTTTAAATGGAAACATACTCGCCAACTATGGTTTTGATCCCCGCCTTGGCAAGTACCATAAGACAGCATGCTCCAAGTGTTACAGGAAGTACGAGATCCAGGAGGCCATAGACCTCAACTGGAGATGTCCATGTGGAGGTAAAATAAAGAAAGGTGTTGATTACAGGATATACGAGCTTTCCGGATGGAATAAACCCCATCATCCAGAGCACAGGCCCCCATATATACACATACTTCCACTTGCAGAGATAGTAAGCCTTACCTACAACAAGGGTGTTACAACGATCTTCGTTCAGAAGATATGGAAGGAACTGGTGCAGAAATTTGGAAACGAGATAAATGTGCTCATACACGCACCACTTGATGACATTGAAAAGGTTGATCCCAAGGTTAAAAACGTGATAAACGCCTTTAGAAAGGGTAAAATCTTGATAGAAGCTGGTGGTGGTGGAAAGTACGGTGAGATAATGCTGGAGCAGAACACACTTGACAACTACTTCTAAGTTAACATTTAACCTAATTCTAACATCAATTCATTTTTTTAATTTTCTTGAGCTCTTTTGGGAAATAAAGATCAACCGGGGTCATGTTCAGCAGAACTTCCCTTTTCCTGGTAATAAAATCTTCCAAGGTGAGACCACAGAACATGAAAAACAATATAAGTTATGAATGATTATTTTTTTATAGAGGTATTTTTATAAAGATAGCTTTTGTTTAAGTGAAAAAATTAAAATAAATAGGTGGTGTAACAATGGAATATGCTACAACAATTGCAGCGGTTATTATAGGTGGAATGATTGTAGTTTCGTTAATGACAGAGTTCTTTAACAGAAACGCTTCTGATTAATTAGTTTTAATAAACGTTGATAAATAGTTTAATTAGGCTAAAATTAGATTCTAACTAGATAGATTCTAACTAGATAGATTTACTAGTCCCTTTGTGGACAACTTTTAGGTGATCCTTCTGGAAATGGATTACCGTGCTTTAAACTTTGAGAGAATAATTTTTAGGATTAAAGTATAATTTTTCCTGAAAATAAAGCTCTCTAAAACTCCTTTTAGTTTTGTATTTAACGATTAACAAAACAATCTTCAAGATTTAAGAAGAGCTTTTCCTTTGACTTAAGAAGAGCTTTTTTTCTATTTCAGTTTTTAGTGTTGATCCATGGATCCAATAACACCATGGATTTAGCAGGGATTCGATAATTCACTTTTATTAATATCACTTCTACTAATTTTTAGTTTCACTTCTAATTTTTAGTTAAGCTTGAAAAAAGTACTTAAAAGAAAAAAATACTTAAAACTGATGTTTTAAGGTTTAAAATAGTATAACTTTCGTTAAAATTAGTATAAACGGACCCGGGGGGATTTGAACCCCCGACCTTCAGATTAGGAGTCTGATGCCCTGTCCTGACTAGGCTACGGGCCCTTAGGAATATTTTATCGTTACTTCCTTTATTCTTATTTTTTATGCGCAACGATCTTTGCATTTAAATGCGTTTGAAAAATGTAAATAATTTTATCTCATCTGCAATGCTTCATAAAAAGAAGTTTACTGTAACGGACCCGCCGGGATTTGAACCCGGGACCTTCGGATTAGAAGTCCGACGCCCTATCCAACTAGGCTACGGGCCCTTTTGTAATTTGTTAATCTTTGATCTACATGTATATTGGAGACTCTGGTTCACCTTGAACGTGTTTTGCAAGTTCTTTGAGCCTAGCCTCTATCTCTTCTGCTTCTTTTATAAGTGGCTCTGCATTGACATCTATATCCATCATCCTATTTAAAACATTCACCACACTAGCAGCTGCCCTTGGATCAGGGTACTGGTTTAGAACCTCTGCAAATAAACATGAGGCTGGAATGTTTCTTGTGGCAGTTTTTGTAAGAAGACTACCTGAAAGTCCGCTGACATTACCAAAGGGTAAAATTGGCACTTCTAATTCCTTCAACCTTTCTAAAGATTCTTTGGAATTTGCAGCACCTGCGACGCCATTGGTCTTCTGTCTAACAATTGTGCTGTTCAAGGTTATAAGTTCTTTGCTGTTATTCCTTTCCATCCAGTCAGTCATAACATTAGCCATGTCGTAGGTAACGGTTGGTGGGATTAAGAAGTCGGATAAGAATAATACTATTCCCTCTGTGCTGTATATCCTGAAGGGATGTATTGCCAATCCATTGTAAAGGACTGCAAGTGGTGGGAAGTACTTGGAACTTATGTGTCCCACTTGTTTCATGTTGAGCTCTTCAACAAGGAGCCAACCTATGATGTTTCCTATCAAACCCAGGTTCGGTGATCCTTCAAGCACCACCGCATCTTCAACCTCTTCTGAGATTATTTTACAGCATTCGACTTCTGTTTCAACCATTTTAATCATCCACCATTATGCGTTGTTTCCATATCCGCCAGTAACTTCACCAGTTTGAGCATTTACTTCAATTGCACCGAGTGTTTTGCCATTTCTGAGAACTGGCACGGTATAATATTTTCTATCTGAAGATAATTTAGGTTTACCTGTTGTTGCACCAGGTTCAGCTATTGCACTTGCTGCTGCTGATTTAGCTGCGCTGGCTGATATCACGTTACTACCTCCTGTTTGTCCCGAACTTCCTGAGGAATAGACTTCTGTTCCAGTTGTTCCAGTTGTTCCTGTGCTTGTTCCAGTTGTTCCTGTGCTTGTTCCAGCGGTTGTTTGTGCAGTTGTTCCCGAGTCAGAGGGTTGAGCTCCTGAGCCACTGCTTTGTGTGTTACTGCTCGTGGTGGTCGGTTGCCAAAAACCAGGGTTTTGACTGTTAATCTGGTAACCAGCTGCTGTTACACCTATTAAAACTACTATGACAACGGACAATAGGATTTTTGTGTTTACCATTATTAACTCACCTCTCAAATTTACAGTTTTACCACCTATGCAACGGTTGGCATGTTGGTTAATATCAATCATCCGGATTTATTGTATAGTTGGTATTTGATATTTATACTTTTCATAAACTTAACTCTTTCCACTGTACACTAATTCCAGTGATACTAGTACTCAAAAATAGATAGATTTGTAGATACAATTTGTTAACCTGCAACAAAAGATACCTTTTATACATGCAACAAAACTCTGCAGGCATGATGAGCTAAATCTGTTCTCAGCGTAATTGAGAATCATACTGATACATAACAATTAGTAACTTTTCTTTTTCATTGTATATATAACTTTCAATTTATATTTTAAGGAAAAGCTTATAATATTATTGTAATTAATGAGACAATGATGTTCATTACATAAAAAAAGAGGTGATACATTTGAGCGAAACTATTGTGATATCGCCAACATCACGGCAGGAAGGACATGCAGAATTACGTATGGAAGTCGATGATGAAGGAATTGTAACTAAAGGGCGATATTTTAGTATAACTCCGGTTAGAGGGTTAGAAAAGATGGTAACAGGCAAAGTACCGGAAACTGCACCAGTACTGGTTCAGAGGATCTGTGGTGTTTGTCCAATACCTCACACATTAGCATCTGTAGAAGCTATAGATGACTCTCTGGATATAGAAGTGCCAAAAGCAGGTAGACAGTTAAGGGAGCTTACACTAGCAGCACACACCATTAATAGTCACGCTATTCACCACTTTCTCATAGCACCTGACTTTGTTCCAGAAAATCTTTTTGCAACAGCTGTAAAATCTGTTTCTGAAATAAGGAAGACAGTACAACAGGTTGTTGACACCGTTGCTGGGGAGGGTATACACCCATCAGACATAAGGATAGGAGGAATGGCCCAGAACATAAGTGAAGTAGCAAGAAAAAGGCTTTACGCAAGATTAAAAGCATTGAAACCTAAGGTAGATGCTCACGTTGATCTTATGGTGGGCTTAATCGAAGACAAAGACCTACCTAAAGGACTCGGTGTACACAACCAGCCAACCTTAGCCACACACCAGACATACGGTGACAGGGATAAGTTTGATGTAGACAGATTCACAGAGATAATGCCAGAAAGCTGGTATGACGACCCAGAAGTTGGTAAAAGAGCATGTTCAACCATACCACTCTACGACGGTGTAAATGTGGAAGTGGGTCCAAGGGCAAGGGCATCCCAGTTCCAGGACTTCAAGGAGAGGGGTGTTGTTGCACAGCACGTTGCTAGAGCAATGGAAATGAAAATAAATCTCTCAAAGGCAATAGACATACTTGCCGAGCTCGATACTTCAGCACCTGTAAGGGCAGACTTTGATGTTAGGGGTACGAACAAACTTGGAATCGGTCCTATAGAAGGTCCTCGTGGTATGGACGTGCACATGGCAACAGTCACACCTGAGGGTAAAATTGGATTCTACAGCTGTCTTGTACCAACCACTTGGAACATCCCAACAATGGGACCTGCAACTGAAGGTTTCCACCATAAATTCGGACCACACGTAATAAGAGCTTATGACCCATGTTTATCCTGCGCAACCCACGTTATGGTGGTAGATGACGAGGATGAAAGCGTTTTAAAGAACGAAATGGTCAGGATTTAAGGGGAATATTAATGCCATACGATGCAGAGATATTGGTTATAGGCTGTGGAAACATCCTTTTCAAGGATGATGGATTTGGACCAACAGTGATAAAACGTTTAGAAGAATACTCAAAGGAGCACAGCTTACCAGAAAACAGCATGCTTATAGATGCTGGAACAGGAGGTCCACACTTCATATTTTCACTTCCTCAGGAATGCTGGAAGAAGCTTATCATAGTAGATATTGTACAGTTTGGAGCTGAACCCGGAACCATAAGAACATTCAGTGTTGAAGAGCTACCGGAGGGTTCATATGAAAATGTACATTCATGGCCTGTGAGTCAGCCTTTGCATGACCTCAGCAAACAATGTGAAATTGTTGTGGTAGGATGCCAACCAGAAACTATCTCTGCGCCCGATGTTGAACTAGGTTTAACAGAAAGTGTGGAAAATGCCATTCCCAAGGCTATAAACGTGATTTTAAAAGAAATAGGGGTTTAATATAATGTTAGCCCGAATAAAACAATTTTTAGGAATGGAGACTAAACCGAAAGAGGTAGCTTCAAAACAGGAGGTTGAGAAAGTGGCTGAAGAAGAAAAAACTAGACCAAAAATTGGTTACATCCACCTCTCAGGATGTACTGGCGATATAATGTCGCTAACTGAAAATTATGACATTCTAGCGGAATTACTCACAGATATGGTGGAAGTAGTCTACGGACAAACACTGGTGGACCTATGGGAAATGCCTGAAATGGACATAGCCCTTGTGGAAGGATCAGTTTGTCTGCAGGATGAACACAGTTTACATGAACTTAAAGAGGTAAGGGAGAAAGCAAACTTGGTTGTGGCATTCGGTTCATGCGCTGCAACAGGATGTTTCACCCGTTACTCAAGGGGAGGACAACAGGCACAGCCATCACATGAATCCTTTGTCCCAATAGCAGACTTAATTAAAGTGGATCTTGCAATACCAGGATGTCCTCCATCACCAGAGATAATAGCAAAAACAGTTGTTGCTGTAATTAACGGTGACATGGATTACCTACAGCCAATGATGGATCTTGTAGGTTACACAGAAGCATGTGGATGTGACCTGCAGAAAAAAGTTGTGAACCAATCATTATGTATAGGTTGCGGAACTTGCGCAATGGCATGTCAAACTCGTGCTATAACCATGACCAACGGCAGACCAGAAATCAACTGTGACCGTTGTGTCAAATGTGGTATATGTTACATCCAGTGTCCAAGAAGCTGGTGGCCAGCAGAAAGGATTAATAAGGATTTAGGGTTATAGGAGGATGAGAAAATGGTATTAGGAACATACAAAGAAGTTGTTACTGCAAGATCAACTGACAAACAGATCCAGAAGATCGCACAGGACGGAGGAATAGTATCTGCTCTCTTCTGCTACGCCCTTGATGAAAAGATCATAGATGGTGCAGTAGTTGCAGGACCAGGAGAAGACTTCTGGAAACCTCAACCAATGGTAGCAATGAGCTCAGATGAGATATTAGCTGCAGCAGGAACCAAGTACACATTCTCACCAAACGTGTGGATGCTTAAAGAGGCTGTAAGACAGTACGGTCTTGAAAAAGTTGGCACAGTCGCAATACCATGCCAGACCATGGGTATAAGGAAAATGCAGTCATACCCATTTGGTGTGAGGTTCCTTGCAGACAAGATAGCTCTGATTACAGGCATATTCTGTATGGAGAACTTCCCATACGAATCACTCAAAACATTCATATCAGAGAAAGCAGGAATTAGCCCGGAACTCGTTGAGAAGATGGACATCGGTAAAGGAAAATTCATTTTAGAGACTGCCGATGATGTAATAAAACTTCCACTCAAAGAAACCCACGGTTACGAGCAGAATGGATGCAAAGTCTGCCTTGATTACGTTGCAGAATTAGCAGACGTGTCAACTGGCTCAGTAGGATCACAAGATGGATGGTCAACTGTGTTCACCAGGACAGATGTTGGTGAAACATTATTCAAATCAGCTGTTGAAGCAGGTGTTATTGAAACTAAACCTGTAGATGAAGGCAAATTTGGAATGGAAATGCTCAAAAAACTCTCAAAACAGAAAAAAGAGAAAGCAATGAAAGTTATTGATGAGAAAAAAGCCATGGGATTACCAATTCCTTACAAAGCAAGCAGCGAGAAAGAGGACCCACTTGCAAACATCTAAATAAAAGTTAAAGGGGTTGTCCCCCTTTGCTTTTCCTATTTTTAAGATTTCAGAAACTGTTTTAAGAAAACTATTTTAAAGGATTTTAATGGATCTACATCTAATGGATCTAGGGTTTATCAATTAGCATTGTTAACTCAATTAATCTTATTAAATCAATCAACGTTACTAATGGTTTAAAAAGAGTTTTTCGTTGATTTTTAAGCTTTTTTGTAAATTTAAAGTTCTTTAATAATTCTATCATCAACAAAGATCAAAAAAGATTTTTAATAAATTTTCTTTTAATAAAATTTTCTCAAATAAAAAAAAGGGACCTAATAAAAAAGAAAGAAGATCACTCTGTTGTGACCTTACAGCCATCTGGCTCAACCATAACAGTGTGCTCTGACTGGGAAACCCATGCATTGCTTTTTTCTTTTAGAACGTGGTAAGGGTATATGGCCCTTGATGATACAAGCTTTCTCATGGCCAGCCTGTTTTTGTTGCCGTCGAAACGGTCCATAACCCACCTGCCTGCAAATGGCAGGTTCCTGTAATCTTCTTCAATAACTTCAAGAAGTTTTCTGGCCTGCTTCATCCTCAGCGGCCTGTCCCTCAGGAACCTGAAGATGTAAGTTTCGTTCATATCCCCAACACGGCCCACACCATCGGTTACAAATGGTTCTATTGCAACTACATCTCCTTCTTCAAGTTTATGGTTATTTTTCTCCTTGATGTTTGGAATTGAAATTCCTGAGTGGAGTATGTACTGTTCCAGGCTGTGTCCTGTTAAATTTGCAACGGGTTTAAACCCTTTGTTTGTTATTGTTTCCTCGATAACAGCTCCTATCTTACCAACTTCCACTCCTGCTCTTACAGTGCTTATGGCATTTTCAAGGGCTTCCTGAGAGGTTTCAATCATCCTACGGTGTGTTTCCACCTCTTCTTCAGTCTGGTTTTCTGGGATTTCACCATCATCCATTCCAACAAGAACGCTGACAGCTGAATCTGCAATGTAACCATCTACATGGGATCCGAGGTCAATTTTGACAAGATCTCCCTTTTTAAATCGTGTTTCATCCCCCTGGGGTGATGTGTAATGGGCGGTGATCTCGTTTATTGAAACGTTGCATGGAAAAGCAATTTCCCCACCAAGCTTCTTTATGTTGCCTTCAACAAATTCCACAAGGTCTAAAACTTTCATATTTTCTTCTATATAATCTACGGTCATTTCTCTTACTTTTGATACAATTTTTCCTGATTTTTCGTACATCTCAATCATTGTAACCACTGAAGTTCATTTCAAAGTTAAGCAAAAATTCGCCATTAATAAATTTAAAATAATATTATAGACCATTAATGATATATAAAAACCATAATTTATATGTGGGTGTGTACCAGGCCAATATCATGATCTTATTTTGTATCATGAGGAACCGATAGTTACAGTTATAAAGCAGTTGATAAAGAGTAGAGGTAAATCAGTTGATAAAAAGAGGGGGATAGTATGGATGCGATTCCACAAAATGTTTTCTGGATAATCATTGCTGTGATTGCAGTTGCAGGTCTTGCAGTTGCATTCATGCAGTGGAGAAGGGTGAGAGAATCCCAGAGTAATGTTGAATTTCTGGCAAAGCAGGCGGAACTTAAGAAAATAGAACTCGTTGAAAGGGATCTTGAAGCCAAGCGTACCATGGGTAGTGTGGTTTTACCAAAGGATCAGCAGGAGAAACTTTCCAAGATAAGGGGCAACACCTCGAATCTCATGCAGAAGGCTGGTTACCTTAACAGTGAGATAAACGAACGGATAACAAGGCTTGAAGCCAAAACTGAATACCTCAAACTTCAAAAACTCCTGAACGACATAGAAAAAAAGGAAAAGGAACTTGAAAAAAAGACAGAAGGCTTTAAGGAGGAATAATCATGGAGGCTTTATCGTTGTTCGCAATACTTGTGCTGGCTGGTGCAATTATTGTGCTGCTTTACTACTACATGCAGGATGTGAGAAACTCTCCCTTTTCAAGGTTACAGACTCAAAGGTATGGGGCAGGTGAAGCCTCGGCGGCAGGTGGAAAAATGTCTGGGATGACAGATAAGGTGTATGGAGTGGGTGAAAAGTTGAAAGGTAAGGTTAAGGATGTTCCAATATCTACGGATGTTTTCTCAGCAAAGATAGAAGCATTTCTAGATGACAAAAGCGACCAGCTCATAGAGGACTGGGAGCTTGCAACCAAAAAGGATCTTGTGGACGTTGAAAAGAGGTACAGCAAAATTTCAAGGGATGTAGATGAGCTTGAAAGCAGATTCAACGAGTACAGAGGTTCAACAAACAAGAAAATCGAAAAAATTGAGGAAAGACTTGAAAAACTGGAAAATCTCCAGGTAGAGAAAAAATCCTGAAGTTTTCATCTTTAACTTCTCTTAGATTTCATATTTTTTAGTCTTGGTGATCTTCGAGGGATAAAACGTTTCTTGGCCTTCATGAAGTTTGAAGTTACAATTAACAATTCAGGATTTCAAGTTGAAATAATGGCTCTATCATGATTTTAGTTGAAAATTTTATTAAAAATTCTAATTATTCGCATAAATTTTAATAAAATATCAATGCAAAGCTTTATATACTGTAAAATCTAAACATTGGTGTACAGCGGGGTGGGGTAGTCTGGTAATCCCGCGGGGCTCATAACCCCGAGAGCCCTAGTTCAAATCTAGGCCCCGCTATTTTAATTTTCGATTTTTAATGGCAAGCCGAAGGGCAGCTAACGGTTTTTCGTAAACTGAGGAAACTCCACCCATCGTACAGAACCGTGGTGCTATAAAGCACGTGCTGAGAAGCGTGACACTGGAGCAGAAACGACACGTCTTCCAATGGATGAAAATGATGCATTGCTGATGACACTGGAAGGAACGGTGAAACGGCTATTCCACGGGATGCAAGGGCAAATACTGCTGATGAATCCTGTATGAAGCAGAGGTAGCTCGCATAGATGAATGCTGCTGGAACAGAAGGTGGGTTACTCTCGGCATGCCATTTTTACATCTTATTTCTTGTTCACTTAACTTCAGTCACCTTTAATAACTACTCTTAAATAACTACTTTTATGAAGTTGTAGATCTAAAACTAGATTGAAAAAAATTTAGTTGATCTAGAAGTTAATCCTTAAACCCTGGTTTAAACCCATATAAATTAACATAAAACTGCTTAATATCTTTAAGGATTTCAAATCAGCAGGTAAAAATGGACATTTACAGCCTTTCTTACAAAAATTTGCACAGGAACAAATGGAGAAATATCTCAACTGTTTTGAGAATATCTGTGGGGGTGCTGATCCTCACAGTTCTTCTAAGCTCTGGACTGGGGATCAACAGTGCCTTAAAGCAGGCTCAAAATGTAACAGGGAATGTACTTTCAACAGAAAGCCAGAATCAAAATAAAAACGGTTTAACTGATTTGTTATCCTCTGCAAAGGATTATATAAACTCTGTTTTTGGAACGAGTTTCAGCAACTCGGAATTTATTGGCATGTTGAAGAACTTTTTGATGAACTTCGTCTACTTTCTGGATTTTATTGCGAGCATGGTACTGCTTGTTGGGCTTTTAGGAATTTTAAACATCATGAATATTAATTTACTTGAAAGAAGAAGAGAAATAGCTTTATTAAAGGTTATGGGTTTCACTGAAAACCAGATAATCCTCAGCACAGTTCTGGAGGCAGGGCTTCTCGGCTTGATTGGAGGTTTAATAGGCACGACACTTGGAGTCTGTGGAATAGTCCTTGTTTCAGGCATAATAAAATTCAATCAGATCTTCATTTTAATGCCCCTGTGGCTGCCTGCAGGCATTCTTGGGTTAACGATAGCTTTAAGCATGATTATAGCCCTTTATCCTGCACTGCGTGAATGTAAAAAAGATGCACTGTCAGCTTTGCGGTACGAATGAATGACAGTTTAGGACAGATATCTTAAGGGGATATTATACTTTTTTAAAGGGATATTATCTTATTTTCCATTTAATTATCCATTTAAGCTTAATAGGTCAGTTAAACTCAATAAGACAACAAAATAAGCTCAAGGGACACTTCAATTATTGAGAAGAATAACTGATACAAATATCAACTTCCTTAATGGCAGTTGGTAGCCCTTCCTCATGAAGTTCAGTGTGATCCCAAGGATTGCAACTGCTGTCGCCAGATACTCGATGTTGAATTCACCCGAACCAGAGATAAGGGTATGGAATCTGGTGATTGCAAGTATGAGTAATGAAACAGACACCAGAGGCATTAAGAAGTATTCTCTTTTGTTAACAACATGGTATGAAACTTTGAACTTAATTTTACATTTTTCGTAGTTTAAAGCATCTTTAAATTCATCTTTAACCAGAAACCTGTACCTCTTCCTCTTTTTATAAAGCTCAACGTAATCTGACTTAATGGTATCCCTGAATCTTTTCTTTGTTTCTCCATACTGCAGAAAAGTTTCAATCTTCACCTGTTTTGAGGATCTCCATGCCCATGGGCACTGTAAAGGATCCACCATCCAGTTTGTAACCATCCAATTCAAGGAAGGTTTCATAGCCCAGATCCTCAAGGGACAGCCATGTTGGGGCACGTTATCATTTTATTAAGATATGGCTTGTTAATGATAAATAAGTTGATACTTTTTTAGTATATCCAAAAATAAACCTACTTGGAAGGCATATTTTTAGTTTTCATGCTAGTTTTCATGGATTTCATCGGCATTTGAATTATTTTCAAGTTTAAATGGTTGAAATTATTGTTTGAAAAGATTTAGGACTATTTGAGCTGGTCCAAGCCACTCTTTAAAGATTTCGAAAAAGATAAAAAAATTTAAGATAAATTAAAAGGATAAATTAAACTTAAAAAAATAGTTGTTCAATGGTTTCAACCCTTAAAATCTTCATAAACTCTTAAAGACGTAGCAAGGGCCTTTGTCTCTGCTATGATGGACCCCATCATTATTGCAAGTAGAAGCTGTTCGTTTTTAGCTCCAAAATTTCTTGCAGCCTCAAGGTGGGTTGCAAGGCAGTGGTCAGCTCCAAGTGCAGAGGCTGCTCCTATGGAAATAAACTCTTTGGTGAGTGGAGGCAATGAATCATCCATCATAAGGACCTCAGATTTCTCAACGTAGGCCTTCAAAGCCTTTGGATTCTCTGCAAGAACCTGGAATATCTTCGGAACAAAACCGAAGTAAGCCTCCAGTTTCAGGAACATCTCCTCAACATCATATTCACTATGCATGTAATCATCTCTTTTTTTATTTTCATGATTTACAGTTCATTTAATAAAGATAACAGTTAATTAAAATAAATAGTTTTTGAATTCTTTCGTGATTGATGATGTTACATTTTAATTAAGTGAAAGAAATTAACTAAGTAGAAAATTAAATTAAAGAAAAAAAATGAGTTGAAATCTTGAAGAGAATCAAATCTTCAAGAAAAACTGTAACCTACTTCCTGGCAGCACCCTCACTGCAGTAATAGAAATTCACCAAGCCGTATTCACCCTGAACTGGACATTCTCCACATAAACAGCCTTTCTTTTCAAGTTCGCAATCGGTTTTCCCACCAGCACAAAAAAGACGCTGATCCCTGTTACTCATGCATGCATTGCGAGTTGGACATCCCGGACAGATACATCTATCTACATTTTTTTTGGTGTAAGGAACTAAAATCTCGCCTTCTGCTTTGATTATGGAACTAACACGGAATATGTTTCCACTTGGTTTGTGGGCCTGTCCATCCCCTTCACCGTGCAGGTCTGTAAAGTAAAGACCTCCAGGTCCAAATGCCAACCCACAGGGGCTTGCAGCATTTTCCCCAGTGTACCTGACAAAAACGTCAAAGGATTTAACCCCTGAATTATCATCGTTGATTTTCATCTTCACAATCACCTTTCCCTTCTCACCGCGCCCTTGTACGTATGCTCCACCAAAGAAAGCCACAAAGAGCTCGTCATCGTACTCGTAAGGAAATTCTTCGTGCTGCATGAAATCAAGGGCAGTTATTCCCTGACTTAAATGGGTCCAAAAGAGTGAATTTGTTCGCATACTTTGAGGCCACCCGTAATTCTTACCAGATTCTACTTTAGCCACTCTGTCATCGTATGCAGGCCCATTATCGCTTATGTAGAGTAATCCATCGCTTTCACGCCACGCTGCACCGAACGGATTTCTGAAACCCTTGGCGTAAACTGGGCTTTCTGGATCTGGGTTGTCTTCTGGTATGCTGCCGTCCAGGTTCATCCGCAGAACCTTGCCCCGTAGTTCTGCATCGTCCTGGGCAACCTCTGGATTCACCATACCCTCTCCAAGGTTCACATACAGTTTACCGTCAAATCCTACACTAACCGCCTGAATCTGGTGTGCAGCCCTTATTGAGGGTATATCTTTGAGTATTGTTTCCATTGAGTCCATTTTCAGGCCATTTTTGCTTTTGATCCTGACGAGCCTGTTTTTCACCTCACCTCGATCCTCGTAGATCATGGATACAAACAGATCACCGGTTTCAGGCTCAACGCAGATCCCTGTTACTCCAGACTCTCCAGTTCCAGGGAATTCGTAGTTTGGCTGGAAGTTTAGGAGATTTTCAGCGTAACTGTGCACCTTCCAATCATTGGTAATTACTTTGATGTTCCCATACAACTCTGTAACGTACAAGAGGGGATCATCTAGATTTTCAGTTGGTTCTGGCACAAATGCTAGGTTTACAGGTAGATCCAGCCCTGTTACCATGGTTTCTATTTTAAATCCTGGAAATATCCACCATCGTTTTTCAACATCCTCCATGAAATCACCTTCATAACTCTTTAAAATCGGGTTTGGTTGAGTGTTTTGTCATCAACATGTCTCCCTGAAATCACCTTCACAACCCATCACATTAATGTCTGTTGTTATAAACAGATATATTTTTATTATTCAATGACTGCTTAAGCAATGAACTTCTTGTGGACATACATTTAAAGGCGATTTGGGGATCACGAAACAAATAATAATAATATTTTACATAATTATAACATTAAAGGAGGTTACTGAACATTGTTTTAAGTTCTTAGATGTGAATTTTAAAGATAGAATTTTCTATGGATTTTTAAAATCCTTTTAAAATTGGGGGTATAAATGAGTTGGAGGTATAAAGCATGGTTGAAATTGGTTTTAAGCTTACAAGCGAAGTTTTTGGGCCTTTAGAACTGGTTCATTGTGCTGAACTTGCTGAAAAAGCAGGATTTGATTTTGCAAGCATATCTGATCATTACCACCCATGGATCAACAATCAGGGAAACAGTCCATTTGTCTGGAGCACGCTCGGCGCCATATCCCAGGTAACAGAAGACTTGGGCCTGATGACAGGTGTAACGTGTCCAACGATCCGGCAGCACCCTGCCCTTGTAGCCCAGGCCGTTGCCACCGTGGCTTCAATGATGCCTGGCAGGTTCATCTTTGGAGTGGGTTCAGGTGAGAATCTGAACGAACACATCTACGGAGATCACTGGCCCCCGGCACCTGTAAGAATTGAGATGCTCACAGAAGCTGTGGATCTCATCAGAACTTTATGGCAGGGTGGAATGCAAGATTATGAAGGTTTTTATTACCACGTTGAAAACGCACAGATCTACACACTCCCTGAAGAACTCCCACCAATATACATGGCTGCAGATGGACCAATAGCTGCTGAAGCCGCTGCAAGCAACGGTGACGGGCTGATTGTAAGCGGTGGGAAAAAGGATCTCCTGGACCTATTTAAGAGAACTGGTGGAAAGGAAAAGCCCAGCTACTCTGAAATTTCAGTAGGCTGGGCAGAAACTGAAAAAAAAGCAGTGGACCTTGTTTACCATTACTGGCCCCTCATGGTTGTTAAGGGAAGCTTGAGCTGGGACATTCCCACACAAACCCACTTCGAGGAACTTGTAAAAAATGCAAGAAAGGAGGATATACCAGAGAGACTTCCTTGCGGTCCTGAACCCCAACCGTACATAGATAAAATAAAAAAAAGTGTAGATGCAGGTTTTGACAGGGTGTGCATCCAGCAGATAGGTAGCAACCAGGAAGATTTCATTGAATTCTGCAAAGATGAGATACTGCCAGAGTTTCGTTAAATTTTAAAGATTTTATTCTTTAAAATCTTTTTCCTAAAAACTCTTTTAAAAAGACTTTTAAAAGCATGAATGGATTTAAAACGACTTAAAGTGCATGAAACTGGAATATCTCTAGAATTAGAATATTCTGAATCTAAAAAACAAGATTTAGAAAAACAAGATTTAGAAAAACAAGATTTAGAAAAACAAGATTTAGAAAAGTGAAGGAAACAAAATGGAAAAGCATGTTCAATGGCTTATTGCATCCTTGAACTTATCAAACAATCCCTTTTCCTCAGCGTAGATTTCATCTCCGCTAACATCTGCAAATTCACGCAGAAGTTCCTTCTGTTTTGGGTTGAGTTTTTTGGGTGTCACGATCTTAACCTTCACGTAAAGATTTCCCTTACCGTTCCAGCGCAGATGGGGCATTCCCTGACCTTTTACTCTGAATGAGGTTCCTGTCTGGGTTCCTGCAGGTATTTTAAGTTCCACAGTACCGTCAAGTGTTGGGGCTTCAAGAGTGTCACCGAGGGATGCCTGGACAAAGCTTATTGGCATCTCGTAGGTTAAATCCGATCCCTCACGCTGGAAGAGCTCGTGATTTTTCACCCTTATCATAACGTAAAGGTCTCCAGATGGACCACCTTTTGCACCAACATCTCCCTCACCAGCAACACGAAGTCTGCTACCGTTATCAACACCTGCCGGTACTTTGATGTGTATGGTGCTTTTCTTCCTTATTATTCCCCTTCCATGGCACTCTCTGCAGGGTGTTTCTATGATTTTTCCCTCACCTTTACAGGTGCTGCAGGGTCTTACAGTTGCAAACTGACCAAGGGGTGTGTTGTTAACCTGGCGTACCTGTCCTGATCCTCCACAGGTCTGGCATGTTGTGACCTTGCTTCCTGGCTCTGCCTTGCTGCCGTTACAGTGGGGACATGTCTTCTTGTGGGGCACCTCAATATCCCTTTCAAAGCCCTTTGCAGCTTCTTCAAGTGTGATTTTAAGGTCATAAGCAATGTCATCTCCCCTTTGAGGGCCGTTCCTTCTGCCGCCTCCAAATCCGAAGAGGTCGAATATGGAATCGAATCCACCACCTCCACTGCTTCCGCCTCCAAATCCAAAGCCCTTGAATATGTCTTCGAAGTTTATGTTGTTGAATATGTCTTCCTGTGAGAACCCGTTCATGCCTGCATGGCCGTATTTGTCGTATTTTGATCGTTTATCATCATCTGAGAGTACAGCGTAGGCTTCGCTTATCTCCTTGAATTTTTCTGTACATTCTGGGTCGTCGCTCACATCGGGGTGGTACTTCATGGCCAGTTTACGGTAGGCCTTTTTAATTTCTTTTTTATCTGCGTTTTTGTCCACCCCAAGGACTTCGTAATAATCACGCTTTTCTGCCATAGAATCTTACCTTTAAATTTTCAATTTCAATTTTTTTTATTTTGTTAATAATTTCAATTTTTTTTATTTTGTTAATAATTTCAATTTTTTTTATTTTGTTAATTGGTATACAACTTAATTAATACTCAAACTAGTTTTCAAGTTTGTGGTGATATTAAATTTTTTGTAACTTTCTTAATTTGTGAATGTAACTTATTGTGAATGTAAATATGAATATAAATAACTATATGAACACAACTTTGAACATAATGTTTTTTTTGAAGATTGAACCTTTATAAATGCTGTAATGAATAAAAGGTATAACATGAAAATAGATAAAAGATGGGTAGGGTTAACTACCCGTGTTTCACTCTCTGAAACGTTGATTTAATCCTTGACATTGTAGTCAGCGTCTATGGTGTCGTCGTCTTTACCTGCACCTTTCTGGTCTGCATTTTCCTGACCTGCACCCTGTTCCTGTTGTGCTTGAGCCTGAGCCTGCTGTGCCTGCTGGTAGATAGCTGCACCAACTTCTTGAACTGCCTTTGTGAGCTCCTCTGTTTTGGATTTGATTGCTGCCAGGTCGTCGCCCGTTGTAAGTTCCTTTAACTCTTTAGCAAGTCCTTCTATTGTGGATTTTTTGTCTGCATCCACCTTGTCGCCGAGTTCGTCAAGAGTTTTCTCTGAGGTGTAGATCATTGAGTCTGCGTTGTTCCTGATCTCAATTTCTTCCTGTTTTTTCTTGTCCTCTTCAGCGAACTTCTCTGCTTCCTTAACCTTTGCATCAATTTCATCTTTGGATAACTTGTTTGGAGCGGTTATCGTAACTTTTTGTTCTTTACCTGTTCCAAGATCCTTTGCTGACACGTTCATAATTCCGTTTGCATCTATATCAAAGGTGACCTCGATTTGAGGCGTTCCCCTTGGTGCTGGTGGAATTCCAACAAGCTGGAACCTTCCAAGTGTTGTGTTGTCAGCTGCCATTGGCCTCTCACCCTGAAGCACGTGAATATCCACAGAAGGCTGGTTGTCAGCTGCTGTTGTGAATACCTGGCTCTTCTTGGTTGGTATGGTGGTGTTTCTCTCAATCAACTTGGTGAAAACACTTCCCATGGTTTCTATACCCAGTGATAGTGGGGTTACGTCAAGAAGAACAAGGTCTTTAACATCACCGGCCATTACTCCTCCCTGAATTGCAGCTCCCATTGCCACACACTCCATTGGGTCTATTCCACGTTCAACCTTTTTGCCTATGAATTTTTCCACAAATTTCTGGACTGCAGGCATCCTCGTTGGTCCTCCAACAAGTATTATCTTATCCACATCAGATTTGCTCATTTTAGCATCGGATATTGCCTGTTCCATAGGTTTTGAACATCTCTGGATGATGGGGTCCACGAGTTTCTCAAGCTGGGCCCTTGTAAGTGTTGTTGTTAAGTGTTTAGGTCCCTCTGAAGTTGCTGTTATGAATGGAAGGTTGATGTTGGTTGTCAGGGTGGTTGAAAGTTCGATTTTGGCCTTTTCTGATGCTTCACGCAGCCTCTGAACAGCCTGATCGTCGTCCATAAGGTCAACGCCAGTATCTTTTTTGAAGTCCTCTGCAAGGTGTTTCATTATGGCGTTGTCCATGTCTGTTCCACCGAGTTTGGTGTCACCGCTTGTGGATTTAACCTCAAATATTCCTCCTCCGAACTCCATCACAGTAACGTCCAGTGTTCCACCACCGAAGTCAAATACCATTATCTCAAGTTCGTCGTCCTTTGACTTGTCGATACCGTAGGCTAGACTTGCTGCTGTTGGTTCGTTAACAAGACGTACAACATCTAAACCTGCTATTGTACCTGCATCTTTGGTTGCAGTTCTCTGGTTGTCGTTGAAGTATGCTGGGACCGTTATAACTGCTTTACTTACAGGTTCTCCAAGGAAGGATTCTGCATCCTTCTTTATTTTCTGGAGTATGAAGGAGGATATCTCCTGGGGAGTGTACTCCTTGCCCATGATCTTTACCTTGTAATCTGTTCCCATACTTCTTTTAATGGCACTTATTGTCTGTTCTGGGTTTGTAACTGCCTGTCTTCTTGCAGGTTCACCTACAAGTCTCTGTCCATCTTTTGTGAATGCAACGTAGCTTGGGAAAGCTTTACCGTACTGTGTTGCACCCTCTGCACTTGGTATGATGGTGGGTTTTCCACCGATTAGAACGGCTGCTGCTGAGTTACTTGTACCCAGGTCTATACCTATTATTTTCTCTTTTTTAGCCATGAAATTCGCCTCTTAATATGTTCAATTAAATTTCTTTCAACTTTTTCAATAATTTTTTCAACAAATTTTTAATAACTCTTTTTAATAAACTTTAACTCTTCAAATAAAGAATTTTTAACCAATAAAATGGTCTTAAATTCAAGCTTCATAAAATCTTTAAAATGCAGCTTTCATTTAATAATAACATTTCATAAAATTTTAATTGTACAAATTTTAGACGTTACTACCTTAAATGTTTTTCAGGTTTTTAAGCTGTATTTTAAGGGTCTACTTTCTCTTGCAGACCTTAACCTTGGAGTACTTGATAACCTTGGATCCGAGGGTGTAACCCTTTCCAAGTTCCTCTATAATTATGCCATCGTCGTAGTCCTTATTGTCTTCAACCATGAGGGCTTCGTGTTTGAATGGGTCGAACTTTTCACCCTTGGCCTTGATCTGACAGAGTCCCTCTCCCTCGAGAATGTCCTTGAGTTTCTTGTAAATTATCTCAACTCCTTCCTTAAGGTCCTTTGGATCAGCCTCCAACGCTCTTTCAAAGTCTTCATAGGCATCTATGATCTTTATGATTAAATTTTCGTTGGCGTATTTAACATAATCCTTCATGTTCTTCTCGGATCGTTTTTTAAAATTCTCGAAGTCTGCCTGAAGGCGCTGTAGTTGATCATGATATTCTTCCATCTTCTGGTTTTTATCCTTGATCTCCTTGTTCTTTTCCTGGATTTCCTTCTCTTTTTTGGAGATCTCAGATTCAAGATGGTCTAGATCCTTCTTTAACTTTTGTAATTCTTCTTTATCTGTCATTTATTCACCTTTTCTGTGGTATAACAAGAACAGTAACCTTTAACTATTATAGTCACCAAAGGTTATATAAACCTTTCGCACAACTATAGTAGTAGAACCTTATAAAATTAAACGAGTGTCAAAATATGGATCTTGAAGAAATACTTGATGTAATGGGCTGTAAAACCAGAAGAGACATACTGAATCTCCTGAGGGATGAGCCAAGATTTGTAAGTGAGATATCAAGGGAACTGGACGTTGGTCAGAAGGCCATAATAGAGCACCTGCGCGCAATGGAACAGCTTGGAATACTGAGCTCATCCTTCCGGAAGATAGAACGTGGAAGACCCAGAAAGTACTATGGAATTTCTCAGGACATAGAAATTCAAATATTCATAAGTCCAGATTCCATACAGATGAACCTCATAGGAGAGGAGTTTTCAGAGCTTAAAAACCTTGAGGGTAGAATCCGCATGGGAGAAACAGAAGTGGCAGGAGAGCTCAGAAGACTTATTAAAAAGTATGATACAGCTAAAAAGAATGCTGAAAAACTTTTGAAACAGGTTGAAAGCCACAATCAACACGATCAATGTTCTCGAAGGTACTGAGAATGGAATAACGTATGATCTTATTGGGGGACGAGTTCATATCTCCTATAATATGGCCTTTTAAATATTGGACATCCCATAAGTAATTCGTTCATTACTTAATTCTCTTGTTCAATCTACTTAATTCTCTTGTTCAACCAGTTTAAAACTTCTCTCCAGGACTTAAAAACTTATTATAGATCAGTACTATAAAAATCAGTACTATAGATCCCTGCAGTTCCAGGAGGCAACGGCAGCCTGCCCCATGGACACGGAACCATCGCCTGCACAACTATTTTTATGCTGGACAAACCTGTAACCTGCATCTTCCACCACGCGTTTTATGGTCATGCTCACGGCTTCATTGTAGAAAACACCGCCTGAACCTCCAATAACTTCAAGACCACTTTTTTCAGCGGCCCTCAATGCCAGCTCAGCAAGCCCCTCTGAAACAGCCTTTTGAGCCGCTCTTGCAATATCTGCAGTTCTCTCAGACTGTTTCATCTCAAGAACAGATAACATTATCTGGGTCGTGTCAAGAACATCCATTCCGTCATGTTTTTTAATTTCAACTGGAATTTCGAGGGAATCCTGCCCCATTCTTGCTGCAGATTCAAGCTTCATGGAACACTCTCCTTCGTAGGTTCTCTCACCGCATATTCCAAGGGCAGAGGAAATTGCATCAAGCACCCTACCTGTACTCGTTGTTGTGTTGATGTTGAAATCTCGCTCCAGCTGTTTTGAAACGAGTTCAATCTCCTTCTCACCGTGCTTGAAGTAACCTTTGTAGTTTTTCATGAGCTCCACAAGCTTTTCCGTGTCGCAGATGTTGTAGAGCATTGACATAACCATTCTCATTGGATACTTGGTTGTGAGGTCTCCGCCTGCCATTTTCTGGGGCATCAAACTTCCAACCCGCATGTAGGTTCCAGGTTTTATGTGGAGTATCTCACCGCCCCAGGCAGTTCCGTCCTCTCCGTAGCCAACACCATCTGCAGCTATGCAGATCATCTCTTCAACATTGTTGTCAACAGAGAGGGCTGCTGCATGGGCGTGGTGATGTTGAACCTTCAAAACAGGGCATTGAAACTTTTCTGCAAGTTCTTCTGCAAGTTTGGTTGTGAAAAACATTGGATGGAGGTCACATGCAACAACGTCCACTGATTCTGTTTTAGTTATGCCCATTAAATGATCTATGGCATTTTGAAGGTACCTGAAGGTTTCGTACTTGGTTGTGTTGCCTATGTGCTGGGAAACGTAGCACTTGCCCTCCTTCAGTATGGAGAAGGTGACGTCGATCTCGGGTCCCAGTGCAAGCACGTTCAGATCCGGGTTGATCCTGGAAAAATCGTAGGGTTCAGGCACGTAGCCCCTTGAACGCCTTATAAATGCCATGTCCCCTCCCCTAAACCTTACAACCGAGTCGTCGCACCTGTTCACGATCTTTCTGTCGTGAAGGAGGAAGTAATCTGCAACACCTTCCAGTTTCTCAATTATGTCACTGTTATCTATGAGCATGGGCTCTCCTGGCATGTTTGCAGATGTCATGATGAAAGCAGGCTCGTCTGTGTACTGGAAAAGCAGGTGGTGAAGTGCAGAGTATGGAAGCATCACTCCAAGGTTGTGAAGCACGGGCGAAACGGATGGTGCCAGGTAATAATCCTGATTTTTGTTCAGAACAACTATAGGACGTCTCCTTGAAAGCAGGGTTCTCTCCTCAAAGTCTGCAACCTCTGCAAAGGTTTTAATGGTATCAACATCGGGAGACATGCATGCAAAAGGTTGATTAAACCTTCCAAGACGTTTTCTAAGCTCTTTTACAGGTCCATCATCTCTTGTTTTCACAACGAGGTGTGTACCTCCAATTCCCTTCACGGCAAGTATTTTACCCTCATCAAGAAGTTTCACAGCATCTTTGATGGGATTTTCCGATTCAACTCGATGTTTACCGTACAAAAATACCTCTGGTCCGCATTCAGGGCAGCAGGTGGCTTCTGCATGGTACCTCCTATCTTCTGGATCCCTGTACTCATCCATACAACTGCTGCAGAGTGGAAACTCGTCCATGGAGGTTCTTTCTCTGTCGTAGGGCACGGATCTTATAACTGTGAATCTAGGCCCACAGTCTGTGCATGCTGTGAAGGGATATTTGTACCTTCGATCGCCCTTTTTTAAAACTTCTTCAAGGCATTTATCGCATGTTGCAAGGTCTGGTGGTATTACAGATGATCCTGAGAAGTTTTCAGAGCTTTTAAATATTTCAAAGTCTTCAAATTCTTGAGGCCCTGGTTTCAACCATTCTACCTTCAAAGAGTTTATTTTGGATATTGGAGGTTTATTTTTTTTTAAATTCTCTGTAAAATTTTTTATATCGCTTTTTTCTCCTTCAAGCAGGATTTCAACCACGTTTCCAAGGTTGCGCACGTATCCTGTAAGGTTAATGCTCTTTGCTATTCTGTATACGGTGGGTCTGAATCCAACTCCCTGTACTATTCCCTGCACTAAGATTCTGGCTTTTTCCAAGTTCATACCCCATAATGGTAAGTTCAGTAAAACTTAATTATTTAATTCTCACAGAAATTAAATTTTAAGCTACTTTTGGACATCATCTAATGGATGGTCCTAACATCATTAACATGTAACATCATTCAATTATATCATTCAGTTATCTAGTTCATAGAATTGTTTTTAATGTTTCAGCTTTATATATTAGGGATGATGAGATCAGTGATACCATGAGGGAGATACTTCAAAAACTTATGAAAGGAGAAATTTCAGTTGAAAAAGCTGAAAAAATGCTCAAAACCATGCAAATCCAGGAATTAGGGGATTTTGCAAAGTTAGACGCGGGTAGACATGCTCGTACAGGTTTTCCAGAGTCTATATTTGCAGAGGGCAAATCTGAAGAGGAGATCGTGAAGATAGTCAGGGCATCTTCCAGGCAGGGACGCGTTCTTGTAACAAGACTTGAAAAAGAAAAGTACGAGGCAATAAAAGACAAACTGAAATTTCTGGAAGATGAAGGTTTTAAGCTGGAGTACCACCCCAGGGCAAGAATTCTTTCAGCCAAAAAACAAGAAACAGAAAAGCTAGGAAAAATAGGAATTATAACTGCTGGAACATCTGACATCCCGGTTGCAGAGGAGGCCAGGGTGGTTGCAGAGGAATCAGGATGTGAGATCATGAAGGCCTACGATGTTGGAGTGGCAGGAATCCACAGGCTCTTCTCCTACCTGGAGCAGATGATCCAGGAGGACGTTAAGATAATCGTGGTGGTTGCAGGCATGGAAGGAGCACTTCCATCGGTGGTTGCAGGTCTTGTGGACATTCCAGTTATTGGAGTTCCAACTTCCGTGGGGTATGGTGTTGGAAGGGAAGGATTCACAGCACTTTACTCAATGCTCCAGTCTTGCGCGCCGGGAATTGCTGTTGTGAACATTGACAACGGTTTCGGAGCTGCAATCTTTGCTGCAACCATGCTTCAATCCATTCATTAAATGGCTTGAAATGATACTGCATGGGCTAATTATTGGGTTATTTTCATCGTGGATAAGATTAAGGCGTTCATTTTTTTTCCATGGGGACAGTTGTAAACGCAAAGACCGCAAACAGTTGGAGTTTCAGTGTCTTCAAGTTACTTGTTGATTGTTTTGTTTCTAGAAATACAATTGTACTCATGTTTTATATGTGTATTGATATTTTAAACAGTTAAATTTAAGTATTGATGCTTATATATACTCATTTAGTGATAAAGAGAAAGTATCATCTAAATAAGACCTAAATTAGAGTTTGTTGGGGAAAATATTTAAAATTATCGGTTTTCATAGCTTCATTGTGATTTTGCTGAACACCTGTTCAACAATTCCAGAAAATCTAGGACAATAACTTTTAAAGGCATTAAAAACATAATATATGATTTTATCGATTAAAATCATTTTAACATCCATCTTATTCAACACAACTGTTAAATTTGTTGTTTTTGAGTTAAAAAAGAATACAAAATTGGCAACATTACAAATCAATACGCGGCAAAATCGAAGACTTTTTCAGGTTATGTAAATCAGGACTAAGCCTGAAAAAAATTATACCAGAACCTGTTGAAAGAACCACCATGCTAACTGTACTTTTAGTAGGACTCATCACAACACAGGATTACAACACAAAAACAGCCCTGCAAAAACTTTCAGAAACTGAAAAAAATTAATACCTAAATAAATTTTTTGCCTTTTAATTTTTTGCCTTTTAATATAAAACTTTTAATGTAAAATAAAAATTTGCACAGGAAAATTCGCACAGAAACACTGAGAGGTACTGCCAATAAAAGAGTATCAAAAAAAATTTTAAACCGTTTTTTTACCGTACATTACTGTGAAGGTGTAGTACTTGTAGTAAACATCCACATCCCTGAATCTCGAGTCTTTAAGCCATTTAAGGTTGTCTTCAAGGGTTGCAGGCTTGTCAAGTTCCATCCTCTTGAATATGGTTTTCTTATCTGATTCTGTGAGCGGACCACTTTCTATGTACTCCATCCATTTGGCATGATAAGCACGTTCATTTTCGGGGTTTGGGGCAAGAACCTGGTCTGCATTTATAAAAACTCCATCATCGTTTAATATACTGTAGATCTTCTCATAGAGAAACTTCTTCTCAGCATCCTTAAGATGGTGGATGGAGAGCGATGATGTCACTATGTCAAAGAAATCCTCAAAATCATGTTCAAGGTAATTTCCATTGATGTAATGGAAGTTGGGCAAACCATCAAACCTCTGCTTTGCAACCTCAAGCATCTTATCCGAAAGATCCAGAAGGGTGAACTCTGCACGCTGGTAACGTTTGAAAAGCTGCTTTGTGAGCAAACCCGTGCCAGCGCCAAGATCCAGTATTTTAGGTCCTGGAACATTACTTACCGCCAGTTCAGCTACGGTTGTGTAAATATCATCTAGATGAGGGATTAAGGCCCTTCTTTGCCTGTCGTATTCTTCTGCACATTCGTTGAACCGTTCCTTTACTATGCCGTGTGACATTTCTATCTCCTTCCGGTTTTTAGTACAATCCTTTTAAAAATACATTCACCTTTAAGAATACATTAAACCCTAGTTTTTAACGTTAACTTTAGTTTTAACATTAAACTTTAGTTTTATCTATGTTTCCTGCAGGATTTCAAATTTATGTTTTTACAAGATGGAACTGAATTTACAGGACTTGCTAAAATTTATTGGCCTTAAAATTTATTGGCCTCAAAAGGGATAGAAGTAACAGTCAACCAGATATTTCTATTTATTAAAGTGCAGGAGGATGCTGTTTATGGACGTTTTTGAGGCGGTGAAGAATAGGAAAAGCATAAGAAGGTACAAAGATAGGGAAGTGGAGAAGGAGAAGCTTGATAAAATCCTGGAAGTTGCGAGACTGGCACCATCTGCAGCCAACCGTCAACAGTGGAAGTTCCTGGTTGTTAAGAGTAAGGAAACACGTGAAAAACTTGTTGAAGCAGCTCATGGGCAGCAGATGGTTGCTCAGGCACCTGTGCTTGTTGTTGCCTGTTCAACAGAGTCTGAATATGTGATGCCATGCGGTCAGCCAGCCTACACAGTGAATCTCTCAATTGCAGTTTCTTTCATGATACTGGAGGCACAGGAACTTGAACTTGGAACCTGCTGGCTTGGAGCATTCAGTGAAGATGCATTCAAGGAGATACTGGAAATACCTGAGGATGTACGGGTTGTTGCAGCCTTCACACTGGGCTATGCAGATGAAGATCCTGATCCAAGGCCCAGAAAGTTAATGGATGAGGTAACTTCTTACGAGAAGTACGAATAAATAATGAAGGCCATAACTCCAGGATATTTTAAACTGGATGTTTTATTTTTTTAAAAAAAAACTTTTTAATCAGTCTACCATTTTATGAGGTATAAATGCATTTCCCGGCTGAAATGCTAAATCCCTCATGTATACCTCTTTGATGTATTATTTGTTACACAATCGTTAATATTTTAAATGATCGGTTTCAAATATATAAAGTGAAAAATGATTAATTTTACCTGAAAATTCAATTGAAGTTCACAGTATCTTGTTTAAAAGGTTTCAATGGATTTAATCTTTAAAGCTTCTGAAACTTGATGTAACCTTTAATTCATGAGAATTATTGACTATTAAAATTTATTTTTTGGCACGTAAATCAGCGAAGGGGCCAAAGACTTCTAAAAGCCGATTTAAAAAAAACTAAATTAAATGAAGGGTTATAAGGATGGAATTCAATGTCAGATCTTAAATTAAGCCCGAATAATGACGTGGAAATTAGTGATTCTAAGTGGGCTTGGCTCTATAAAATTGGGGGAATTGCTGCACTGATCATAGTGGTAATTATTCCCATTCAGTCTTTTATATTTGTTACCTGGCCTCCACCAACCACAGTATTGGGTTACTTCACCTTATTTCAGAACAAATGGTTCATTGGACTCTTAGACATGGATCTTCTGTACCTCTTTGTCAGCGCTCTTATGATACCTGTATATCTTGCACTCTACCTTTCTCTAAAACGAATCAATGAGTCTTTCATGGTAATTGCTTTGGTTTTGGGACTTGTAGGGATAGCAGCCCATTTTTCATCCAATACTGCCTTTGAAATGCTTTCTCTCAGCAACCAATACGCGGCTGCAACAACAGATGTGCAGCGGTCTATTTTATTGGCGGCAGGACAGGGAATGCTTACCACATTTCAGGGCACTGCCTTTGACGTGTATTACATCCTCAACGCAATCACACTTATTATAATCTCATTTGTCATGCTAAAAAGCGATATTTTCAGTAAAAAAACTGCTTATTTGGGGCTACTGGCTGGTTTATTGATGTTGGTGCCGTCCACGGCAGGTACCACAGGTATTTACTTTGGCTTCGCATCTCTCGTTCCATGGGCGATATTTTCAGTCCTGGTGGCAAGACGGTTGTTCCAGTTAGGTAAAAGTTGAAATAAGTGGGTGTTCTTTAAATAGACTAATTTTATCATTCTTGGATAAATAGATCAAACATGAATGCCTTTAAGGTCACTTTGGACATGGATATAAGATCAGGGATGATGCTTGACCTAATAATGCTCTTCTTTATGAACATTTTTCTTTAAAATTTTAGAAAAGGATTTTAGTAAAAATTATATGGGGTGTTTAATTTTCCTCTGAAGGCTCAAAAGTAGCATAAAAACCATCTGTATCTGCGTAGATTGGTTTAAAACCATAATCCTCCGCTTTTTTCATGGTTTTCTTGATGAAATCCCTTCCCCATGCTGTCACGGCATCTGCACATTCGATCCTATACCACCTAAACCTTGAATAACCGTAAACACCGTACATGGAATTTGCAAGTCGTTTGAGAGCCTGCTGCTGCACATCCAGTATCTGTTTTTCCCTGGGATTTTCAGATGCTTTCATCAGGGTCTTGATCCTCACGCGCTCCCTGAGTATATTTCCAATTATTGAGGGAACAAAACCCACAGGTTCTTTGAGAAACTTGTGACCCACCTCAGGTGCAATGTTGCATTCATCCTCACCGCACTCCTCCATAAGGGTATCTGGAGAGACGTTTTTGGATATGATTATGCTGGGGTACAGACTCCTGAAATCGAATGAAATTATGTTCTCGTGGAGCCCCTTAACAGGATCCTTAACGTAACCCCCCGTAATCCTCTTTTTATGTCTTCTTTCTGAGTACTGTGATGATGAAGGTTTGTTGGGCACAATATCCCCGTACTCAAAGGCCTTTCTTATGAGGTACCACTCAACCATCTGGCCAGTGGCCATCCTGGCAATGTCAAAGAAGGGCTGGCCCACTATTCTTGTAAGCTCAAGACTCAAGGGCAACATCTTCTCCCCAATCTTGGTAACTGCCACAGCATCGTCTAAAGAGTACTGGAAGAGCATTTCAAGCTTTTGGCCACCTTCATCCCAGTACTCGAAGATCTCGTCCCCTGGAATATCTTTTTTCTCCTCACCGAAAAGTTCCCTGTAAACCCTTTCAAGGGTGTAACGGTCGAGTGTGAGGTAACGACGCATTAAAAGGTAGAGATCAACGTGTATAATTCCCTTTATGAGGCCCGCATTTGCAAAGCCCCTCCTCAAGAACTTGAGTCCCGAACCATCAGTTCCCAGCTCAAGTTTAACATTGAGCTTGGCAGCCCTGTCCCGTATGTAGGGCATATCAAAGTTATCTGAGTTGTAACCAATTAGAAGGTCCGGATTTTCAGATCTCACAATCTCTGCAAACCTTTCAATCATCTCAGCCTCACTTTTAACTGTTTCCACAAAATCAAAGCTTGATTTTGCTGTTGAAATCACCTTCTGAAGGCCCTGGTTGCTTGAAAGGCTTATCATGATGATCTCATCAACCTCTGCCTGGGGCATGCCGTGCGGGTTTCGAACTTCTATATCAAAGCTCAAAATCTTCAGATCAGGAAAATCTGATTCAACTGGTCTGGGTTCACCTTCAATTTCAAGGACGTAAAGGTCCTCCCTGCAGGAAAACTTGATGGAGTCTCCACTTAAGGGTGTTCCATTCACTTCAACCTGGGACATTGGAAATATTCCTTTATCTATGAGGTAACGGCGATAAAAGGGTATATCATGTTCTCGTATGTCCTTAACCGAATCAAGATCCCTTATTTTATCCCTGAGCTTTGGAACCTCCTGTGGGTGCTTCAGTGTGACCTTTAAAAAGTCTTTCATCCGGCCCACATCTCTTCTTTGAACCCGTTCAACAGATTCAAACTCAAAGTCTTCAAGATCCCTTTTGCAGGTCTCTGGGTTGTGGGCTTCAACGTATATGTAGGGTTTGAAGTTTTTATCAAGGGCCAATATGGACTTTTCTTCTCCATCCTCCTTGATCTTTCCGAACAATCTTACAACGGCTTCATCGTCCTCTGTGATGTAATCAATATCCAGGAGCACGAATCGTTTGGTTTCCATGCTTCTACTTATATGTCTCGAGGGTATATAATTTGCCTGTCTCATGAAAACCTATAAATGTAATGAACACAGTAACAATGAGCTGGGTTAATTTCTGTATATGAATTTCTTACATGCTTAATGGAAAATTAATAAAAAAAGGACAGTGTAATGATGAAGATTCAGAAACTGGATATAGATTCTCATGACACTAAAAAAGTATCAGAATTAATTTATGAAACAGATGAAGATTTATTTTTAACTGTACTTGATAAGGACAGTGAAAAAGCCGTTGAAAAACTTCAAAACATTGTGGAAACGGGTAAAAATCCCTATGGACATGAAAATATCCAGGTTGCATCCAACGGCAACCATGAGGTACTGGGCATTCTTACAGCCTTCAAGGGAGAAGATGTGAGGCATGCTGAGGAAATAAAATCCTATTTTAGAGCAGTGAATTTCAATAATTTCCTGAAGCTGGCCCTGGTAAAACCTGTGATCGATAGAATGGTTGCCTTTGCAGAGGTAAAAGATGAAGATTACTACATAGGAAACATAGCAGTTGACGAAGATCTTCGTGGTGATGGAATAGGAAGTGAACTCCTTCAGAAGGCAAAAAAGGATGCAAAGGATCGAGGATGCAACAGGATAATTCTCGACGTTCTCTTCAGCAATGAAAGGGTTGTTCCATGGTATGAAAGTCACGGTTTTGAGGTTTGCGGTAAAAAGAGTGCTAAAAAATTTGGGATAAACGAGGGGACCTTTGGAATGGAGTACAAACTCTAAATCCCAACATCCGCGGTATCCCCGGGTCCTGTTGAATGGATCTGTCCCTTAAATATTTTTAATCCCTGTTTTTAAGTTAAACCTTTATTTCTTTGAATTTATTTCTTTGAAGAATCTTTGAACTAATTTGCATAATAAAATTTGCATAATAAACGATGATTTATTAAATACTTTTTAAACATTTATTAAACATTTTACTAAATATACTGAACATTAAATGAAAGCTCATTGCACTTTTTTTATGAAGTACAGTCTGATCTGTGATTGAAATGAACTTCCACAATAGAGCTACCTTTAAATGCAATTTGACGTGAGATACATGGAATTTAAAAAACTTGACACAGACGTTCACGATATTAAAAAGGTTTCAGAGCTCATCTATGAAACTGATAAGGATTTATTCAGGATTTTCTTCGATAAAAACAGGAATAAAGCACTTTCAAAGCTTCAAAAACTCATATTGGCTGGTGGAACTCCCTACGGTCATGAACACATCTACGTGGCTGAGGATGCAGGCAAACTCATGGGAATTTTAGCTGCCTACCGGGGAGATGAAATAAATTTCACTGGTAAGGCAAGGGCCTTTGCAAATGTTGGTTTCGTTGATTTTTTAAGGTTGAGCTTCGTGGAACCCATCTTTGACAGGATATCAACCTCCAGAGTTGAGGCGGACGATTTTTACATAGGCAACGTAGCAGTTGACCCCACAGCGAGGGGTGCTGGAATTGGAACCTTTCTCCTTAAGGAATCTTTCAAGGTAGCTCATGCAAAAAACTGCAAAAAACTGGTTTTAGATGTGCTCTTCTACAACGAAAGAGCAAGACACTGGTATGAAAAGAATGGTTTCAAACTCTGCGGCGAGAAAAGGTTTAAATGGTTTGGACTGAAGGATGGAACCTGGGGAATGGAATGCCTGCTTTAAATTTAAAAGCATTTAACTTACTCATGAATTAATTAAACGTGTCATTGAAGGATTTTAATTTAATCCTATATTTTTTTAGACTTAATTTAATCTAATTCTGCATTAAACATAATATCAACACTTCAAGTGGCTTTGTCAGAAAGTTGGGGGGTTGGTTGTTAAAGAGTTTTTTTTCTAGTTTTGAATTTCTTTTTTTGATGTTTATTTGTGATGTTAGGCCTGTTTTGATAAACCTTCACAAAAAAAATAGGAAAACTTATAACCCTGATCAAACAAACCACTAACTGGAACACGTGTTTTTCTTTTTAGCATGGAAAATACTGTGCTCCTTCTTATTATAAAAGTTTTCAGGTTTCCATTCCAAAAAATAATCATTTTTAACTGGAATAAAAAAAATTGTTTTATCAAAACAACAATCTCAAAAACCCCCAAGTTTTTGGCAGTTCCAAATTCCGGATTTTAAGTTAAAAAATTCATTTTCTGTTTTTTTAAGGAATTGATTTTTTTAAGGAATTGGGTATCTCTAGGCGCTGTTCCAATGGTGATGGTTTTTGGATATGGATACAATTTGGATGGAAATCAGGGAAAAATCGATGAAAAAAGATTTAATATTGAGTAAATCTTGAAAAAATATTTTAAGTGTTTAATAACTATGTGTATTGATATCTTGATAAATAGAATTTAAAATATGGACTGTGTTGAAATTTATTTAAAAATTTAAAATATGGATCTAAATCATGAAAAACATGTAATTATCATGTTTTTATTGAAGCTCGAGGTGGAAAAATTGAGGTGGAAAAATCAGTGAGGTGAAAGAATGAATCTTTACAAAATGGCATTTAACAACATTCGCAGAAGAAAGCTTAGAAGTGCCCTAACGATGCTTGGAATAATTATAGGTGTTGCAACCATCGTTGTGCTTGTGGGAATAACTGCAGGGGCCACTTCTGTTGTGAAGGAAGAGACAAGCTCCCTGATGTACGATGTTACCATATCTCCGTCATTGAGCAGTGGATCGTCGCTGATGGACAATCAAACAGCCTCGAAGGTGGAAAGCTATCCAAAACTCTACAACGTGACCGAGTTTACAGGCTTCCAGGAAACCATAAATGGAAACGATGTGACCATTCAGGGGACCAACAACTGGAAACAGCTCAAACTGAAAACTGGTTCATCAGGGGTTGTTGTTGACAGTGGAGTTGCAGAGAAGCTGGGTTACACAGTTGGAAGTAAGGTGAAGATCAAGGACCAGGACATGACGGTAACAGGAATAGCCAAGGAAAACGGTGAAAACATCTATGTAGACCAGTCCCTTGCAAAACAGATGGCAGACAACAAGGTGAGTGCCATCACAGCCCGGACGTATGGAGACCCAAAAACAGTTGCTGAAGATCTTCAAAATAATATAACAGGGGTTTCAGCCCAGACCAAATCTGAAAAGGTTGCGGAAGTTCAGGACATGGTCAACCAGTCAATGCTCTTTGCAAGCATCATTGCAAGTGTTGGACTTCTCGTGGGAATAATAAGTGTTATAAACACCATGTTAATAAGCGTCATGGAAAGAACAAAACAATTAGGAATTTTAAAAGCTATCGGATTTACCAATGGAGAAATAATGGGAAGCACACTCTTTGAAGCAGGGATCCTGGGATTTCTGGGTGCAGTGATAGGGGTTGTGATTGGTGCAGTCGGAATATTCGCAGCAGCCAATGCACTTCACTTCACAGATTACATGTCTGAAATGTTGCCTGTATGGCTTATAGTAACTGTGATTGTTGGATCAACAGTTCTGAGTATTCTGGCAGGACTTTACCCTGCAAGACGTGCTTCGAAGTTGAACGTTGTGGAGGCTTTAAGAGATGAGTAACTTGATAGAGTTTAATGATGTTTGGAAAACTTATAAAATGGGTGAGGAGGAGGTAAATGCCCTTGCAGGGCTGGATCTTACCCTGAAGGAGGGATCATTCACGGCTGTGATGGGTCCCTCAGGCTCTGGTAAGTCAACTTTCCTGCACATTGCAGGGATACTTGACATGCCAACAGAGGGCACCTTCAGGATAAAAGGTAAGGATACAAGCAGGCTTTCATCAAAGGAGCAGGCACATCTTCGAAGAAACGAAATAGGTTTCGTCTTCCAGAGATTCAACCTCATGCCCCAGCTTACAGCCCTTGAAAACGTCATGCTCCCAATGATAGACGAGGACCTTGAAAAGGCCAAAAAACTCATGGACAGAATGGGACTGGCAGGCAAATACAATAAACGCCCGGGACAACTCTCAGGCGGAGAACAGCAGCGTGTTGTGATATCCCGGGCTTTGATCAATGATCCATCCATTGTACTTGCAGATGAGCCAACTGGAGAGCTGGACAGTAAAAATGCAGATGCAATAATGCAGATACTTCAGGATTTGAATAAAAAAGACGGCGTTACAATTGTCGTTGTAACCCACAATCGTGAATCAGCCGAATTTGCAGATGCGATCATTGAGATGAAGGATGGGAAGATCATAAGTTAATCTCCTCTTTTTTTACTTTTAAGGTGTTAAATGTAATAACTCCTTTTTTTAGATACCCTTTCAATAGATCTTTGGTTTTACTTAAATCTTTGGTTTTACTTAAAATATTATTAGTTAAAATGAGCATATTATAGAACAGGGTGCGCTGAAAACGCTGATATTTGAGGAAAACCAGGGCGGTGAAGAGTTAATCTCCATTTAGTGCCATGGTTTTTCAGGGTATTCTTAATTGTAGGAGGACATAACATGAAAATAGGCATTGTGGTGTATTCCCAGACTGAACACACATACTCTGTAGCCCAGAAACTTCAGGAAAGGCTCCAGGAGAAGGGAAGGGACGTTGAAATTGAGAGAGTTGTACCAAAGGGCGAGGTGAATCCCGGTTCAAAGGACAAATTTGAAAACCTTCCAGATGTGGAAGGGTACGATGCACTGGTATTCGGGTCTCCTGTGCATGCATTTTCCCTGGCATCCGCCATGAGAACGTACCTTGAGCAAGTTCCCTCACTTCAAGGCAAGAAAGTGGCCCTATTCGTAACCAAGGGAGTTCCATTTAACTGGACAGGTGGAAATCAGGCCATAAACAAGATGAAAAACATCTGTCAATCCAAGGGAGGAACGGTTTTCGGGACAGGCATCGTGGTCTGGAACAAGAAGCAGGATGAAAAGATAGAGGAATTAACTCGGAGATTCAGTGCAATTTTTTAATCAACAAGAACTGAAACCAATAACTGAAACATTTAAAAAAAAACGATGAATGCCTAAACAGATTCTAGAGCTTAAAATTCAAACTTTAAACTTAGCTGAAGTGATGAAACATGAAACTGCACAATGGAAGAAGTGGGCCAGAAAAACAGTGAAACCATAATATTTCTCCACGAAGCCAGTTTGGCCGGCGGGATGTGGAAGGAACAGGTAAATCCTTTAAGGATTACCATTTGATCATTCCAGATCTTCCAGAACACGGAAAAAGTGCAAATATCAAACCATTCACCATAAAAACTGCTGCTGGTCTGGTGATTAACATCATAAAAACTCTTGCTCACCAAGGAGAGGCCCATCTTGTGGGAATAGGTATGGGAGGGCAACTGGTTCTGGAGATCCTGGATAGGGCCCCTGAACTGGTTGATCGTGTCATGATAAGTGGTGTTCAAACCAGTTCTCATCAGAAACACTGGTTGAGCTTCTGGACTATACTTTAAATGTTTACAAACCGGTGAAAGACACTGATTTTTTTCTAAAGGCCAAGATGAGGACCTACAACATATCAAAAGTCTACAGAAAAGATTTCAGGGAATCAACGCGTCAGATAAATCCAGATTCTTTAAAAAGGGTGCTCCATGAAAGCATGCTTTTCCAGATATCTCCTCGCCTGAAAAATGTGGACACCCCATTACTCCAGGTTCTAGGTGGAAAGGAATATGAGTGGTGAAGAAATCTGCAGAAGACCTCATGAAGATGTTATCGAATATCAAGTATATAAAAATCCCTGAAATGGGACATCTATGGAATCTGGAAAACCCTGAACTTTTTAACAGGATTTTGAGAAGATGGGTTACAAATGAAGCTCTAAATCAGGATTTAAACTGTTTTTAATCCTTTTTCTAATTGATTATATTTTGAAGTACCGCAAAAAATACAATAACCAATTCATCCCAAATTTTATCATGTAAAGATACTTTAACCTATCATGTAAGGATACTTTGAACCTAAAAAAATGGGGGATGAGACATGTTACCAAGAGTTGTTGTGTACGATGCAGTCAGTTTGGAGGGCTGTACAGTTGGTTTGGATGTTGATGAAGAGTTGTACTATGAATTGGCTTCTAAATGGGATTTAGATGCAGTTTTAATGGGCAGTAATACGTTACTTGCATTGTTTGATGCTCAACCAGGTGATGAAAAGCCTGGAGAATTCGAGCTGCCCAAGGTGGACCCAGAAACTAAAAAACAAATTCTCGTAGTTCCGGACACAGGTGGAATAATCAGGATATGGGATGAGGTTCGAAAATTACCCTACATCAGGGATATACTGGTTTTATGCTCCAGATCCACTCCTCTTGAATATTTGGACTTTCTTGAGGAGAAAAATCTTAAGCACATGGTGATAGGCTATGATGAGGTTGATCTTGGGTCTGCTCTTGAGGAATTAAACTCCTTCTTTGATGTTAAAAGCCTGCGTGTTGACAGCGGGGGCATTTTAAACGGCGCACTTTTCAGGGAGGGACTTGTGGATGAAGTCAATGTTTTGATCCACCCACAACTTGTGGGGAGCATATTTCCAAGTTCTATTTTCCCAGCATCAGACCTTAATGCACCCATTGACAGGATCCAGCTCGTGCTGGTTAAAGCCGAGGCCCTGAAAAATGACATAGTCTGGCTCCAGTACAGGATCTTCAAATAAAGTACAGTTAAATAGAACTAGAGGTAAAAAAGGTGTTAGGATAGAACAGCTGGTGAATAAAAATGGATTCTAACACCCTTTACGAAGAAAAATTGTTCTCAAAATGGTCAACAATTATATTCACAATCTTCACAGTATTATTCCTATTTTTAACGGTCTACCAAATATTCATTGGACCTGCAGGTGGTAATCCTGCCCCAACATGGATACTGGGATTATTTTTCGTCCTATTCCTGTTTCTCACATTTAACTTCAGCATCATGACCCTGAGGTTAACTCCAGAGTTCCTATCAGCAAGTTTTGGTGTTTTGAAGTATACTGTTTCCTGGGAGAACGTTGAAAGCTGCACTCGAGAAGAAGCCCCACTTTGGATATTTGGATGGGGCATAAGGTTTGAAAAGTCCAGGGGAAAAAGAAGGCTTTCCTATACGGTTCCACAAACACCCCAGCTCAAGGTTTTACTAAAGGACAAAAACTTCAGGGAATTTATTTTTTCAACAAAAAACCCTGAGAAGGTGCTGGAACTGGCTCGAAAAATGATAAATTGATTATATAATTTTAAACATGGTTGAACAAAGATTTTTCATATTTAAAGATCTTTCACGTTGACATGTTAAATATGGTACCTTAATTAAAAGAAGTCCATTAGATAAAGTTTTGATTGTATGCTGCTTATTTGTAATTTTTAATAATTTATAACCTTTAATAAAAATTTTATGCATTGTGGAGGATTTTAAAGTGCAATTGAAGAAATAAATGAATATCTCATGGAAGATGTTCATATGATATAAATATCTGCAGGTTTAACCTTAGATAATGTTGGTAAGGACTTTAAAGGAAAGATAACCAAAAGTTATTCCTACAATAACTTCAAAGATTGGTGAAGGAGTTTCTCTGGTCTGCCACAACCAGCACGTGGACAAGAAGGATGTTGAATTAGTTGAAAAGATCTTTGCTGCCCTGGGCGATGTGAAGATCGTTAGTGAATCAGATCTGGAGGCGGCCACAGTTCTTACAAGCTGTGCTCCAGCTTTCATAGCTGTGATACTAAGGAAGTTTTCAGAGGTCGGACAAAAAAGAAGCAGCTTTTCCCGTGAAGAAGCAGAAGAAATGGTGCTTAAAACATTTTATGGAACTTCTAAACTTTTATATGAGAAAAATATAACATTTGATGAGGTTGTATCAGAGGCTGCAACTCCTGGGGTGTTACAGAGGAAGGTGTGAAACTTCTGGAGGGCGACCTGTCCCAGATTTTTGAGGAACTTTTCAGGGTTTCCCTGGAAAACATGAGGTTTTAAACAAAGAATTTTAAAAGCAAAGCTAGTTAAGGTAAAATTTTAGGTTTAACTGTGTATGGACATCAACGGCCGAAAGCCGCCTTGTACAGTGCAAATATAACAACCAGGTATCCTAGGGTCCTTACAACGAGGAGTGAAACCTCTGAACTTTGGGAGCCCAGAAGCAGTGCAAGGTGCGAAATACCGAAAAGAGCAAAGGCTATTGCAATATAAACTGCAATAATATTTTCCCTTTTCCTGTAAGCCCAGTATCCAAGCACGATTATTATTATGCAGAATATGAGGTTCAAGAGGGATACAGGTTCCCATACAAACGTCATTATTAACCTCCCATATTTTTATAATAATTACTATGTTGGGGGCTCCATATATCTTTTGGGAATGGACTGGGTTTGCCTATTCAAAGTTCACCAAATCTTTTTAAACTAAATCTTAAGGTTCCATTAATTTAAGGTTCCATTAATAATTTATAGAATGATTTATAAAGTATAAAACCACTATTAGATCTTGAAACTAAGGGTACAGATTTAGAGGATAATAAAAAGAATTTAAAAGATGGGTCTGATTAAAACATCTTTGATACAGGGAAGTGGAAGTTATGAGGGTTGTTACGCTGGTGGGGATACTGTTTGTAATGTTTTTGGGGGTCATTTTTGGAGTTTTATGTGCAACCAGTGGCACGCCTGTTGATATGAAGGGTACAATTATTGGAATTTGCACTAACAGTTCGCAACCAACCTGTGACATGCCTGATTCCATGCTTATTGAAGGAGTACTGACCAGCGGTAATCAGAATGGAAATGTGTCTGTTAAAATAACAAATGAGACTCAAATATTCCGAAAAAATGGAAATAAACCTATTCAATCCTCTTTTGATGATCTTAAACCTGGTGAAAGCGTTGAAATCCGTTTTATTGGGCCTGTAACCTCTTCTTATCCTCCAGAGGTAACTGCGAGCAATGTAACAATTGTGGGTTAATTGCAACCTTTTTAAACGGGTTAAAAATGTTCAGGGTGGTGTTTATACCCTGAAGTTTTGGCTGCTAGGGCAGAACATAAAAATTTTCCAGATCAAACATACACTATCCGCAAGGTTTAAATAGGAACAGGATATAACCTTATTAATAGGCCAAGGTAGCTTAGAGGCGAAGCGATGGACTGCAGATCCGTTACACGGGAGTTCAAATCTCTCCCTTGGCTTTAAAAAAACCATCATTTGTGGTTATTTTGTACCGATGGGGTCATGGTGTAACCTGGCTATCATCTGGGACTCCAGTTGTCTTTGAAGAAAGTGCGCACTCTGAAGGAAAAGTATGATGACCAATTGGAGTACTGAGACAAGAGAAATCCTAGGATCAGGGTTCAAATCCCTGTGACCCCACTCATTCTTACCGAAAGATCTTTTTTTTAATGAATTCAGGCTATTCAGATTTTTTTTATAAGGAATTTTTTTTAAAGAGCAGTTTCTTTATAAGATATAAGAGCAGTTTTTTAATTATAAGAATTTGTTTATAATGCCCTTTAGTTTTTAGAAAAATTTCAATTTCAGAGCATTTTTGGAAAATTGTAAAAAAATTATAAGAAAGTTATAAAATCTTACAAAACCCAAAAAAAATTCTAGATACTGAAGAACTTTGCAATGAAAATGATAAGAAAAAGTTTATATAAAACAGTTATATAAACGGATTTAGGTTTTTAACAACTAAATGCGGATTAATACTAAATGCGGGTTAACAGGTTAATGATTCTTTAGAATGTGCAGGTGATAATTTGAGAAAAATCAGGGACATAGTAATGGTGGAGGGAAGGGGTTACGATTCAAATGTCTACGTTTTTGACGATATCATGGTTGACACTGGAACTGGCGAGAACATGGACTACATCTTGAAGTCCATCAAAAAAGCAGGTGTAAACCCCGATGATCTGTCCATGATCGTCAACACCCACAACCACTTCGACCATATGGGTGGAAACAGGTACCTTGACCTGAAGGTTGCAATGCACAGGGAAGATGCCCTGATCCTTGAAGGTGGAGACAGGGATATGACAGTTGCCAGCATGTTTGGGGGGTCACTTGAGGGAATAAAAGTCGACATAAAACTGGAGGAAGGTGATAAAATCCACGATTTTGAGGTTTTACACACACCTGGTCACACTGCAGGCGGTATATGTCTTTACAATGGTGAAACACTCATATCTGGAGACACAGTCTTTGCAAATGGGGGTTTTGGCCGTACAGACCTGAGTGGGGACATGAACGATATGGGAAGATCCCTTGAAAAACTCGTTAAACTCGATGTTCGCTACCTTCTACCAGGACATGGTCCATGTACCAACGATGGTTCTAAATACGTGAAAATGGCCTACGATCTTTCAAGGGGATTGCATTGATTCATTCGTTATTCTTAGAGAGGTGAAGATTTTCTTAACTTAATCTTTTTTAGGTCTAATCCATTGGTCTATTCTCTTAGATCTAATCATTCTTTAGGTTTGACTTTTCAGTCTAATTTTTTAAATCTACTTAGCTCATGTCCTAAAAATGTTAACTAATTCCAACCTATCTCACTGCACTGAAACAGTGATGCTCTGGTTGTTGTAAGAGTTTACAACATCGAAGTAAGTTACCTTCCACGTGGATGAATACTCTGCATCTTCAAAGGTGTAATAGGAGTTCCATTTGAACCTTTGAACCTCTGGAAGGCTGTTTGCAGATTTAATAGCATCTAAACCCGATTTGTACGGTCCATTTTTAACTGTAATGGGATCAACGATTCTGAAGTTTAAAACACTTTTTTTCAGGTTGTTGTAACTGAAAACAATGTATCTGGTTTTTTCAGGGTTGTTCTCAACAACAGACCACTGGAAAATGTTGGAAGTGGGATATGCTGTTATGTTGCTGCAGTCTTCAAATGTCTGTACTTCGCTGAAGACGTCCATCTTTTCGTAGGCCCTGATACCTCCAATTGCCACTAGAACAATGAGAAATGAGTAGAGTGCAACCTTTCTGTACCTGGGATTTGTTTTGATGTACAGGACTAAGAGTACTGCCAGGGCCAGGCACATGGTCGTGAGGTCTACGGAGTTGTAAAGTTCGGCACTGAACCGGGTTAAGGAGAATGGGTACAGGAGTGGAATACCTTTGGTTGTTAAAAAGTCCAGGAAGAGATGGGTTAAGGCTCCAAAGTAAACGATCAGCACGGTGGTTTTTGTGAATTCAACGTGCAGATCCCTTTTTATAACTCTGCTTATGAATCCATTCACCTGTTTTCTTGATAGGATGTATAAAAAGAGCACTGAGGTCAGGAAACCAAAGATGAAGGAGTGGGTAATGCCCCTGTGGCTTACGATAAAAAATTCAGGAAAGAGTATCCCCACCCAGGCTATAAGAGTATCAAAATCTAGGGATATGCCCCCCAAAGCTCCTTCAAGTTTATGTTTACTTTTTACTAACGTTAAAATTGCGTAGGGAACCACAAAATGCGTTATTAAATCCATGTTATTAGTAGCCTTTAGGAATTATTAAAATTTTTTAGGAGAACTGGATTATCAGTTAAAGCGTCAAATAATCATTTAAAGTGTCAGATAAGTTTCATCTAACGTGATCTTTTAAAAAATTTTCCTAAAATTTTCCTTAATTAAAGTTTCATGATTTTAATAGTAGATTTTGATCTCATTCCAGGTAAATATCGTGAAGATAAATGTAAAATGGAGTTAGGACTCTGGATTCATAATAAACGCTACAGTATTAAATAAAACGTTACAACCAGTTGATTAAATCATTTATTTTGTGAACATCTTTGCAGTTGCCTTCACTGCAGGACTTTTCACGAGAATGAAAATTCTGTCGCCCCTTGCAAGTACAGTGTCCTCTTTAGGAATGGTTATTTCCTTGTTTTTGTATATTGCAGCTATTATGTAGTTTTCTGTTGGGCTTATGTCCCCTATTTTCTTGCCGATAACCTTGTCGTTTTCCACGCTTATATCCAGTATCTCTGCATTTCCTTTTCCAAGCACAACGAGGTCAGCTATCTTGGGCCTTGTTATGAGTTTTTCAACGTAACTTGCAGCTGTGAGTTCGGGACTTATAACGTCATTTACTCCAATCTTTTTAAAGGCTTCCTCATGATCGGGGTTACTAACCCTTGCAACGATCTTTTTGATGTTGTAATCCTTAACAAGGATACATGAAAGCAAGTTAACTTCGTCGTTTCCTGTTGCTGCTACAAAAACATCAGCATCATTTATATTGGCCTCTTCAAGAGTTTTAACGTCTGTTCCATTTCCACATATAACCAGTGCATCTAATTCAGCTGCAGCATTACTGCACAAACTTTCATCACTCTCAATGAGGGTAACGTCTATTCCTCCTGCAACCAGGGATGAAGCAAGACTCAATCCTACCCTTCCGCCACCCATTATAACCACGTACATTGTTACACCTTGATCTACTTGAATTTTTTATTATGGTAAAATTACAAAGATAAATGATAAATTGTTGTTTAAAATGATAAATTGTTGTTCATTTTATTTGCGTATTTTCAATCTATTAAACCTTTTGAATAGATCTAGTCCAACCATGATTAAAACCAATGCAGGCACTATCTCGATCCTTCCAATCCACATATCAAATATCATGAATAATTTGGGGATTAAATACATTGTAGGGCTTGTAATTCCTACAGATAGGCCAACGTTTCCCTGTGCAGATGCAATCTCGAAGAGGGAGTCAATTCCCCCGTAACCGTACTGCATGAAAACGAGCCAAGTTATGAATATGAAGAGCAGGTATATAAATGTGTAACTTCCTGCCTCTTTTATCTCCACATCTGTAACGGTCTTTCCAGCTATTTTTCTAGGCCTAACAGCGCCCTCTGGGGATACGATCTTCATGATCTCCCAGTAAATACCTTTAAGAAGGGTTACAATCCTTGTGAGTTTTATGGCACCGGATGTTGAACCTGCAGCCATACCAATGATCATACATACTGCAAGTACCACCTTTGCGTAGTCACCCCATGCAGCCATTGTACCCACAGACAGTGTGTTTGAACCGGTACAGCTCATGGCTGATACAACGTAAAAAACAGAGTTAAGGGATGTGAAGTGAGCGTATACTACGAGGAGTACTGAGAAAATTGTGACTAAAATTATCATGGTCTGAAATTGTATATCTTTGAAAACGTCAATTACCCTGCCTTTAATTGCTTTGTAGTGAACAAGGAAACTTGTACCTCCCAGGACCATGAGCACGATGGTTATCATGGTTATGATGTTGCTGTGGTAATCTCCAATGTTGCCGTTTTTAATGGACATACCACCTGTTGAGAGGTTGGTGAAACAGTTGTTTACAGCGTCAAACAGTGGCATGCCGGCGGCAACATAAAGAATTATTCCTAAAACAGTGTAAGAGAGGTATATCCACCATATTGTTTTGACTGTGTTCACTATATTTGGTTTTATCTTCTCTTCACGTGCTTCTGCTTTGTACAACTTTGCAGCAGTGGTTCCGGGTCTTATTAAAACTCCTATAACCAGGATCACAACTCCGAGCCCTCCAATCCACTGCTCAAGGCTCCTTAAAAATAGTACTGATTTTGGGAGTATTTCAACGTTTAGATACATGGTGAGCCCGCTTCCGGTCCATGCAGACATGCTCTCAAAATAAGCGTTCACAAAACTCATGTCTGTTGAATGCATGAGGCAGAGACTCCCGATAAATGCTGCCCAGAGCCATGCGAGGGCTGCTATTATGAAGCCGTGCTTTAACCTGAGGCCTGTGTCGTTTCCAGAAAAAATTTTTTTAAATCCATATCCAAGGGTTAAGGATATCAGGGCAGGTATTAAAAAATCTAGGTAAGTGTGTTCGTTGTAGATCAGAGCCACTGCCAATGGTATCAGCACAATGATGCCAATACCTTCCATAACTGTTCCAAGATTCTTGAATATTAAAAAGAAATCTTTTCTTCGTAAGTAACTTATCATTGTATCTCACTAATGTATTCTCTCTTAAAATATAAACTTAATGATATGAACTCGTATTTTTAAAGGTTTTTATAGAGGAAATTCCTTTTCTGGTACCAATATAAAGCATTTTTATGGGATTTGTCCTGATTTAAAGAAGAATTAAAAGATTTAAAGAAGAATTAAAAAAATTAGGAAAGGTTTTAAAGATCTACTTTTTCTCCTTGTTCTCTTTTTCCCAGTTATATTTTTCCTGTGCCATAAACTCCTTGATCTCGTTGATGGTTGTCATAAGCTGGGCAGGGAACACTATGGTTGAGTTCTTTTCAACGGCTATTTCACTTAAAACCTGCAGGTTACGAAGTTGAAGTGCAACTGGATGATCTGAGATGATGTCTGCAGCGTCTCCAAGTTTGGCTGCCGATAAGAATTCACCCTCGGATGTGATGATCTTGGCTCTTTTCTCCCTTTCAGCTTCTGCCTGTTTTGCTATGGCCCTTTTCATAGTTTCTGGAAGTTTTATGTCTTTTATTTCAACTGCAGTAACCTTTATCCCCCATGATTCGCTGTGTGAGTCTATGATCTCCTTGATCTTTTCGTTTATCTTTGGAGTGTCTGATAACACTTCATCGAGGGAAAACTGTCCTATAACGCTTCTCACTGTGGTCTGTGCTATCTGGTTAACTGCCCTGTTGTAGTTTTCAATCACAACAACAGAGCTCATTGCATCAACCACCTTGAAGTAGGCCACGGCAGCCACGTCCACAGAGACGTTGTCTTTGGTTATTATCTTCTGGGAAGGTATTGGCATGGTAACGATCCTCATGGAAACCTTCACCATTCTGTCCACAAGGGGTATGATGAGTCTTAGGCCCGGCTGCTTGAGTCCAATAATTTTTCCAAGGCGGAAAACAACACCCCTCTCGTACTGGTTTACTATACGAATTGAAAGTCCTAAAATAATCAGAATGACAATTGTCACAATAAAAATAGTTATTAAATCCATTTTTGCCCCTCCATTTTTTTAACTATGTCAGTTTTTGATAGTTAACCTTTAGGATTTACCATATATATTTTATTAACCACCCTATTTTTGTTTTCTTGTTTGAATTAATGTTGGGTGATGTTTCATGAAGGTGGAATAAATCCAGATTTAATTATATGCACGGTAAAAACGGTGTTATAATGGAGATTGAGATTGTTAAAGGTTTAAAAATTAAAGGTATGTGCATATTAATTTTTGCAGAGTGGAAATATATGATTAAGAATAGTAATTAAGAATAGTAATTAAGAATAGTAATTAAGAATAGTAATTAAGAATAGTAATTAAGATATTTCCTAATTGCATAATTAAGGAGATCTGAACTGGTTAAATAAAGAAATTTGAGTAGAACAGTGTTAATCAACAAAATAAACAATTTTATCCTTGTTGAGTATGTCAATGCTATTAAAAACTCAATCTGTTAAAGTTCTCTAAAAATAAGCCAAAATTTCTATTAAACTCTCAAAAATTCAAAAAAATCTCTAAAATAAAATCTAAAATAAAATAAAAATATTCATGAAAAATTTAAATTATAAAATTTAATTTTCAAGAATAAAATTCCCAATTCAAGTAATTACTCGACTATTTCTGCGAAGGCAAAGTTCCTTCTTGTTGAGTTAATTTTGATTTTGACTTCGTCGCCTACTTTAGCTCCTGTTACAAATATAACAAAACCTTCGATTCTGGCAATTCCATCTCCATCTCTTCCAAGATCCTCAATTTTCACGTCATATTCCTCTCCAACATTTATAGGAGCGGAACTTTCTCTGTTGTCGTAGCTATTATCTCTGTCGTAATTATTTCCGAACAATTCATCACTTCCTTATTCAGCCAAAAATGGCCTTAACTAACATTCATTTTAACACTATATATAGTTTTGCACATGGAAAATCAATAAAAAAAAGGGTTAAAAACAATTAAAATTCAAATTAAAACATTTTTTGCACATTGTTTCATACTTCTACCTAGAAAAATCATGTGTACCTATAATAAATCAATAAAGCTCCTTTTAAAGATTTAAAACTGCTCATGTATCACTTTTTAATGAAAAGTTATGGGGGTGATATGGAAAAAGCCAGGTAACTTAACCCAATGAAAATTAGGGTCACTGTCAAAAACTTTGGGTTTTTTTGAGATTGTTGTTTTGATAAAATAATTTTTTGTTATTTCAGTTAAAAATGATTATTTTTTGGAATGTAAACCTGAAAACTTTTATAATAAGGTGAAACACAGTATTTTGTATGTTAAAAAGAAAAACACGTGTTCCAGTTATTGGTTTGTTTGATTGGGGTTATAAGTTTTCCTATTTTTTTGTGAAGGTTTATCAAAACCGGTGTAACATCACAAATAAACATCAGAAAAAAAATTCAAAACCAGAAAAAGCTCTTTAACAACCAACCCCCCAACTTCTGACAAAGCCAAATTAGGTTATGAAAAAATATTTCTTAGGGAAGGGTAATAAAAAAGTGTCGATTAATTCAACATGGAATCATATTTAACCGGGAGTAAACAAGATGCTGATACTAACCACACCAAACATTGAAGGTAAAGAAATTGTTGAGTACTTTGGACTTGTAACTGGAGAATCCTTCCTGGGTGCAAATGTGTATAAAGACCTTTTTTCAGGGGTCAGAGATGTTGTTGGGGGCAGAACCTCTGCCTATGAAGAGGAACTTAAAAAAGCCAGGGACATGGCCCTTAAAAGCATGAATGAAAAGGCAAAGTTGGAGGGTGCCAACGCAGTTGTTGGGGTTAGAATTAAGTACCACAACCTCGGTGGAACCATGGGAAACACCATAATGGTGGCGATCACAGGCACGGCAGTGAAGTATGAAGATGAACGTTCCTGAACTTACGATGTTTTGAATGGTGAAAACCTGTTCTTCAGGAGCCAGGGAAATCTTTGACAAAAGATGGGCCTTAGCTGCGGTATTTTTAGGCACTGCACTTGGATTTTTATCTGTATTATATGTGTATACTGGCACCTTGCTATTTTTGGATTTAACATTGCCAAGGTAGGACTGCAGAGGAAGAGGTTCCTGAGAAAGGGAACATTTTGATCCTGAATACATCCAACATCTAGGGTAAAAAAATTGTGGAGTATTTGGGACTTGTGGATGGGAGACAAAGTCCAGGGGAGCCAATGCTGTTATAGATGTTCAAATTGCTCATAACAAGATTGGTGGAGTTAAGGGGAGCACTGTAATGGTGAATGTTATGGGGAATGCCGTTCGATATGATGATATGGATAATACTTTTTTTTCAATGAATAGAACTTCCTTTTATTAAAATAACAATTTTTAGCTAATTTCAAGGTATGAGAAAAATCTACTCACATTTAAACAGTAATATTAATATATGGATTCTGTTTATATTAATAAAAAGTTAGGGCTTGTTTAAAACTTCAAATGGAGGTACTTCAAGAATTTTGTAAAAATTTTGGAGGGGGATCGTACATGAAAAACTTGGTCACAAGTCTTTTAGCCATAATATTGGGTCTTATCATCATAGCATTCCCACTTGTAGGCGTAGTTGGAGTAGGAGTTATTGCGGGATTTACAGTACTTATACTAGCAATATGGTTCCTGCTTGCAGGTATAATGGAGATGGAATCCAGTAAAACAGTTGGAATACTCTACGTGATACTGGGACTTATAGCTTTAATGTTTGCATTCGGACTAATTTTTAATCCAGCTTTAGTTAGCTTCATATCAGGACTCGTACTTTACCTTGCAGGTATTCTGATGATCGTAGCAGGTGTAATCGCACTGCTTGGAGGACTGGATGATAAATACAGAGTATGGGCAGGAGTCTTAGGAATAATTCTCGGTATCATTTACATAATACTTGGAACCTATGCCTTCAATCCAGTTTACCTTGGAATGTTGATAGGTATCTGGCTGGTCTTAATAGGTATACTCGGTTTAGTTGGAAAGGATTGATTGTGTTAAACAGGCCTTAACCATTGTTTAAATTTTTTAAGAAGATACTTATTTAATGGAATTGTTTAATGGAATTGAACTGTTTTATTTTTTAAGTTGTTAACCCACAACATTTAAAATGGAAATATTATTAATTAAAAGATAGAAATATTGAGTACATGATTGGTATAATGGCTGACACCCATGACAACATGGACGCAATCCAAAGGGCACTTCAAGTATTCAACAGGGAGAAGGTTGACCTTGTTATACATGCTGGGGATTTAATAGCTCCATTTACAGCTCAAGAATTCCGGAAACTTAATTCAAGGTTTGTTGCAGTGTTTGGTAACAACGATGGTGAGAGAGACGGTCTTAGGAAGGCCTACAGTGAAATGTGTTACCTTGAAGATTTCAGGGAGTTTTCAGTTGCAGGTATGGATATTGCGGTTATCCATGGTACAGATGAGGCTATTGTTGATGCCCTGGCCCGTAGTGGCAAATATGACCTTGTTGTAAGGGGACACACCCACAAACTAAAAATAATAATGGGAGATACCATGATTATAAATCCTGGTGAAGTTTGTGGTTACGTTTCAGGCGATAAAACTGTGGTTTTATTTGAACCGCCCAAAGATATTGAGATCTTGCATCTTTAACCTAATTTTAGAACTTGAACGAACTGTAACACTAATTTTAAAGTAAGCTAAGAAATGTTTAAGGAAAACGTTAATGTGCGTTAATTAAAATAATTTTAACGGAATTTAAAAATTAAATAAAATGATCCAGATTGGTCCAAAAACAGATTGATCTAAAAATTTTAATTAACGATGTAAAAAATAACTTTATACATGATTCATATGGGATACTGCATTAACCATAAAATTCAACAAATAAACGTTTATATACTTGTTTATAAAATTACCTAAAAAACCATTTACAAAACAATTTTAACTTAATTTACGGTTCTCTCAATACTGGAGATCTTGAAGGAGTTTCATGAAACATAAAACGCTTGCGCTATTTATCGTAGGGATTGGAATACTTGCAATCATGGTCATGTTTATAGGGCCTGGAGAGGTTGAAAGTGCACTTGTACTTGCAAATCCATGGTACGTTGCCCTTGCAGTGACCATAGAGTTTGTAATATTCATTGTATGGACGCAAAGGTGGTTTATAACCATCAAATCCCTTGGAATGTTTGCCAAGAGAAGACACCTCCTGCCGATGCTTCTGGTGGGACTTGCAATCAACAACCTGACTCCAAGTGCAAGGGGTGGTGGCGAGCCTGTAAGGGCTTACATACTGGGTAAATACTCTAATTCCCCAATGGAAAATGCATTTGCAACTGTTGTGGCTGATAGGGGACTCGACACATTTCCCTTTGTGATTCTGGCCATAATATCCATATTGTACATGATTTTTTACTTCAAACTAGCTGAATGGATAGTTTACGCACTCATAATTGCATTAATCATCCTGTTAATAACTTTCTTTGTCATACTTTACATGTGTGTGGATGAGGGGGCTGGAGAAAAGATAACACTGTGGATAGTTAGGGTGATAAAGAGATTTTCCCATAAGGAACACTCAAAACTTGAAGATAAGGCCTTAAATGCTATGCGTGGATTTCAGGACAGCATACGTGTCATGATAAAGGACAGGAACGTTCTCATGTACGCACTTCCCCTGTCTTTTGTAATCTGGATCCTTGAAATTTCAAGGGTTTACATCGTGTTTTTAGCATTCGGAGCCCACATCCCAATTGGAGTTATAGCTGCAGTGTTTGTAATTGCCACGCTGATCGGAATGATACCACTTCTTCCTGGTGGTCTTGGTGCTGTTGACGGTGTCATGATCCTGATGTACTCGGTGGCAGGAATTCCACCATTTGTAAGCGCAGCCGTAACCATAGTGGAACGTTTAATATCCTTCTGGATGCCTTCAATACTTGGAATGTTGAGTCTTCCCTATTTTGGAACTGGAGTTATGGAGGAATTCTCAGACGAGTTCTGATCTGCACTTTAAACTCAATGTCCTGCTTTTTCATAGGCCCAATTCCTCCTATTTAGGTTTTTTTATCATGTTTTCAATTTTTATCCAGATTTTATGTTTTTAATGACTTTGCCACCTTTTTATTAGCTTTTTTTATTAGCTTTATCAATTTCGTGGTTTTTTTTCAGAAGTTTTTGGTCCAGATCGATATTCAGAAATTTTGCTCGAAAAGCTTTTTAATGGCAAAAATTGGACAAAAACTTCTAAAAAGCTTTTTTTTTAAACTAAAAAAGTTTTATAATGTTGTCCTGTTTTTAAGTAAACTTTTAAGCAGTTTTTTTCTGGAGGTTTAAATGGAAAAATTTATAACTTCTCTTAAACTACGATCAGTCGGTGATAATCATGGAGATAAACGGAGTTGAAATAGAAGATAACTTTGCAGAAGCATTCAGCATAAAGGTTTCAAGATTGCTGATCACTGCAGCTACAAGGAAGTTTGCAAAAATAGCTGCAACAGAAGCCACAGGTTTCGGTTCTTCAGTTATAGGCTGTCCATCCGAGGCAGGAATAGACAGTTACGTCCCACCAACTGAAACACCAGATGGAAGGCCAGGCTACACCATAATGATATGCCATCCCCAGAAAAAGGAGCTTGAAAACCAGATCATGGAGAGAATAGGTCAGTGTGTTTTAACGGCTCCAACAGCAGCAGTATTTGATGCAATGGATGCAGATGCAGAAAAGAGCAAACTTGGTCACAAACTGAAATTCTTCGGAGACGGATACGAGAAAAAAATGGAAGTTGCAGGAAGAACAGTCTACTCCATCCCTATAATGTCTGGAGAATTTGTTGTGGAAGAAACAGTAGGATTCAAAAAGGGAGTGGCCGGTGGAAACTTCTTCATAATGGCTGAAAACCAGACATCTGCCCTTGTAGCAGCTGACGTTGCAGTTAGTGCCATAAGTTCAGTTGAAGGTGTTATAACACCGTTCCCCGGTGGAATAGTTGCATCAGGCTCAAAGGTGGGTTCCAAAAAGTACAAGTTCATGCACGCAACAACCAACGAAAACTTCTGCCCAAGTCTTCGTGACGAGTGCCCAGCATGCGAAATACCAACTGGTGTAAACGGAATCTTCGAGATAGTTATAGACGGTCTGGATGAAGATGCAATAAAAGAAGCAATGAAGGCAGGAATAAATGCTGCCGTTAAAGTTCCGGGCGTTAAAAAGATATGTGCAGGAAATTACGGTGGAAGCTTAGGTAAATGCCACATACAGCTTCATGAGCTTTTCTAAAAGATTTAAAGCTTTACAACAGATTAAATCCCTGTTTTAGAACTTCCCTTTTTTTTATTATTTTTTTAATGTAATGGAATCATTTCACGCAGAATTCTTCTGCACTCTCACTTTCAACGATCTCCCATATCCTGTCTTCTGGAAGGTCAACACCCATGAGTATTCCCTGTTTATCCAAAGCTTTTGCTATTTTTGCAATGGTTTTAACGTCTGGTGCAGAAACTGTGTGGGAGTGTATGTGCCTTGATATTTCATAAAGGGCAGTTAAGGACCTTTTTGCGTCTGGTTTGCTGTACTCCTCTTCACACCTTTTAAGGTCTGCTTCATTTTTCAGGTAGAGTTTCCTGGTTACAACCTGTCTTACACCTGGAAGGTAGTGTTTTGAATCCAGTATCTGACCGCCCATACTTATTATCACGCGTTTGTCGTCCATGGCACCAACCTCGTGTTTCATAAGCATCTCACTGACCCTACCATATTCCTGTATTTTATTCAGTATCTCGTCGTGTGAGAGGTTTAAACCTAAAAGAAATCCCCTTTTTCGTAGATCAGCCTCAACTTTGTCAAGACTTTGAGTGTCAGGCCCTGATATCTTATGGGAATGGATTCCTCCACCTGAAATCGTGTAGAGTCTTTCGAGGGATTCTCTCCTTTGTGGGTCATCTTTCAGATGTTTCAGGAATTTTTCCATTTTTTCCAACTTTGAAAGCCCAATCTTTCTTTTTAGGGGTTCACGGAATCCTGGAAGGTAGTACTCTATGTTTTCGAGGGTGCAGCCGTGTTTCAGGATGATCTCTGCTTCTTCCCTTATGTCTGCAACGTCGTGAGTTTCTGTGATCTTCATCTCAGGTTTTAAAACCACTTCAACCAGCTTTCCATATTTTTTCACAGCATTTTTAATGCCCTCTTCGTCTAAGTTGATGCCAATGAGGAATCCTTCCCTTTTAAGTTCTTCTGCAACTTTTTTTAGGCTTTCCTTGGTTGGTCCTGATATCCAGTGAGAGTGAATACCACTTACAGAGTCGTATATCTTTTCCAGGGATCTTTTCCTGTTTTTGTCGGTTTCCAAGCTGCTTAAAAATTTGTTCAGTTGTTTTGGCTCAGAAACACCAACCTTCCTCTCCAGGGGTTCCTTGAACTCTGGTAAATGGTATTCTATGTTTTCGAGGGTGCAGCCGTGTTTCAGGATGATCTCTGCTTCTTTCTTTATACCTGAAACACCGTGGGTTTCTGTGATCTTCATGATGGTGGGTTCCATTGCAGCGAAGTAAATATCTTCGGCTCCACTCGCCTCTGGAGATATGACCTTATCTGCACCTGAACGGTACAGCCTCTTGATGTTTGCCTTTTTACTGGCCCTTGCAACTATCCATATTTCTGGGTGCAGCTCCCTTGCGGTTAAGGTTATGAAGAGGTTGTCAACATCGTCTCCAGTCGTTATTATAACTCCCCTGGCCCTTTTTATACCAGCATCCAGCATAATGCTTTCATCTGTGGCATCTCCAGGAATTGCCAAAATGTCGGGGTCTTCCCACAACTCCTTTTCAACCACGTTCTTGTTCCTTTCAATTATTATGACGTTCCTCTTCCTTTTTTTAAGTTCCTTATGCACGGCGCTTCCAACTCGACCGTATCCACAGAGAACAAAATGGTCCATTGTAGCGGCTATTTTTCTTCGATGTTTTGCGCCAGATGTTATTTCCTCAACTGCCATTGTAACCACCGTTATCGTTAATGTAAATGCATATGCAAGTAAACCAACCCCTCCAAGAACAAGTGTTACTGTAAAAAGTTTTTGAACAGGGGTTATAGGTCTAATATCACCAAAACCAACAGTTGCGATGGTTTGCACTGTAAAGTAAAGGGCATTAAGGGGATCTAAACCCATTATAAATATAGATCCAGCTATACCGTAGGCCAACAATATGATAACGCCTACCAAAGCGTATACCATCAATGAGTAAGGTTCTCCAAAAATTTCTTCGGGTAAAAACTGCAGGTATGGCGGACGCACCAAGATCACCATTTTTTTAAAAAATTAATTTCTTTAAGCCCCATATTGAAAGTTACTATTAAATATCATTTGTTTTATAATTTATAGGTAGTGATACCATGAATCCAAAGGACATGATGGTGGCAGATGCCAATGCAGCCGCCATGGGAATTCCAAAATCTTCTCTTATGGAAAATGCAGGTAGATGCATTGCAGACAAAGTATCTGAACTATCAAAACCATATAAAGTAAAGATATTTACAGGGACTGGTGGAAATGGGGGGGACGGCTTTGTAGCTGCAAGACATCTTCTTAACAGGGGTTTTGAAGTTGAAGTTATTCTTTTGAGTCACCCTTCACGGATAAAATCAGGCGAAGCCCTTGAAAACTGGGAAGTACTCAAAAAGATAGGTTATCTGAATCCTCTTAAGATCCGGGTGGTTTCTGATTCATCTCAACTCGAAGATGAGGCGGGACTGGATTCAAAGATCGTGATCGATGCTATTCTTGGAACGGGAGTACATGGTAAACTCAGAGAACCAGTTTCAAGTGCAGTTGACCTTATAAACAGTTCAAATGGTATTAAAGTTGCAGTTGACGTTCCAAGTGGCCTTGATCCCCTCACAGGTGAAGTTTCAGATAAAGCTGTTAAGGCTGATCTCACAGTAACATTCCACAGGGCAAAAACAGGGCTTAAAAAGGCTAAAAAACTGGGAAATAACCATGTTGGAGAAGTGGAGGTCTGTGACATTGGGATACCAGGGGAAGCTGAGGTTTTCACAGGACCAGGTGACCTTCTGAGGCTTAAGGTTAGGGATGAAACCTCTCATAAGGGACAGAATGGTAAAGTTCTAATAATTGGTGGAAGTACAGATTACTCTGGAGCACCCGCTTTGGCTGCCATGGCTTCTTTAGCATCAGGATCCGATTTATCATACGTGGCATGCCCTGCATGCGTTGCATCGTCCATAAAATCACACTTACCTGATCTGATAGTAAGAACCCTTAAGAATGTTGTTTCAATGGACCATATAACTTTTGAAGATGTTGAATCCCTGATAAAACTTTCAAATGGTGTTGATGCTGTCATTGTTGGATGTGGAATGGGTAGGGAAGATGAAACGGCCCTTGCACTGAATAAACTGGTGCCAGAGGTTAAAAAACCACTTGTTGTGGATGCAGATGCCTTAAAACTTTTGGATCTGGACGTGATCAAAGAATATATGCATGATAAGGTTGGAACGGTTTTAACACCCCATGCCACAGAGTTTAAGGAAGTTTTTGGTTTAAATGTTCCTAAAAATCTTGAAAAAAGGATTGAAACTGTAAAAGAAGCTTCAAAAAGTTCAGGATGTACAGTTCTTCTTAAAGGTGCAGTGGATGTTGTTTGTGATGCTGGAAGGTTGAGGCTCAACGCAACAGGAAACCCTGGAATGACAGTTGGTGGAACAGGAGATGTTCTTGCAGGTATCGTTGGTGGATTAATGGCTCAAGGCCATAGCGCATATGAGGCAGCTTACCTTGGAGCTTACATAAATGGTAGAGCAGGAGACATTGCAGCTTCAAATTATGGATACAATTTCAGAGCCACTCACCTCTTAAAGTTCGTTCCTTCTGTTTTGAAAAAGCAGGATTAGACAGTTAAAAGCTTTTTTTCTATTTTTTCTAATTTTTTTTGAAGTGTTTAATTTTTTGAAATGCTTTAAAATTTTGTAGTTTTAGATTTCATAATTCTAAAATAAATTAGTTTAAAATAAGTTGGTCTGTTAAAATTCAGCTGTCTAAAAAGGTTTTTTAAAGCCACGAAACTCCAAGGGCGTTGAGAATAATCAGGAGCACAACTCCAAAGACTCCTCCAAAACCTGCAACAATCACTGTGATAACGTTGATTGGGACCTGGATAAAGGGGATTAAATCCACTATGAAGAGGAGCACGAATCCCAGTGCCATGTGTAACAGTATTTTTAAGATTATGCCTGCCGCCTTCACAAGAATTATTATTCCAATGACAAGCAGTACTACAAGTAGGATTCCAACTAAGAGAGTTTCTATACCCATATCCTATTTTTTAAGGTTCATCAGCTTGATAAACCTATTTATTAATATATTTATTGGATTTACATAATACAAATTTGAAATTGTATATTTGCACTGTATTATTTGCACTGTATTATTTGCACTGTATTATTTGCACTGTATTATTTGTAATGATAATTAAGGTGTAGTTGATAACTAAATTCTTTAAATTGAAATTTTTAAATTGAAATTCTTTAAAAAACTAGGATAAAAAAACAAGCAGAATCTAAAAAAAATGTAAAAAATAGGGGAAAATGGTTAAAAATTGGGACAAACCACCATTTCAATCTTTTTTAGACATCTTCTGGAAGCATGCTGCCTGAAGACCGTAATTTTTAACCATACCAGTCATCTCGCGCTGATCCATCTCTTTGTCCTCGAAGGATACAGCTTCCTGGCTGTATAAACTGTAGGGAGATTTACGTCCCAGGATCCTCATTCCGCCCTTGTGAAGTCGTATCCTCACAATGCCTGTCACACGTTTCTGCATGTTATCCACAAACTTGTCAAGGTCTTCCCTTAATGGTTCGTGCCAGAGTCCATTGTAAACAAGCTCAGAATAGGTTTGTGAAACAATTTCAGCAAATTTAAGCTCTTCCCTTGTGAGCGTCATCTGTTCAAGGGCCTTGTGGGCTGTTATTATCAGAACTGCGCCCGGTGTTTCGTAGTTCTCCCTGGACTTGAGACCTATGATCCTGTCCTCCATCATGTCCACCCTGCCGATGCCGTGCATGCCTGCTATGCGGTTGCACTCCCTGATGATCTGGAGGGGTTTCATCTTCTCACCATCGATACCTACGGGAACACCGTTTTCAAATTCCATCTCAACTACCTGGGCTTCGTTCGGTGCATCGTCGCTTGAACGCGTCCATGCAAAGGCTTCCTCCGGTATTTCAACCATAGGGTCTTCAAGGATGTCTCCCTCTATCGATCTTCCCCATACGTTCTCATCGATACTGTAAAGCTTGTCAGACTGGAGTGGTATGTTGTTGGAGTGAGCATATTCCATTTCTTCAGTTCTTGTGAGGTTTAAATCCCTTACCGGGGCTATAACATCGCAAGATGAATTTGATCTTATGGTTGATTCGAACCTGAACTGGTCGTTTCCCTTACCAGTACATCCATGTGCGATTGCCTTTGCACCCTCCTTTTCTGCGATTTCAACGATCTTCTGGGCTATTAGGGGTCTTGCAAGGGCCGTACTTAAGGGGTAGCCTTCGTACATTGCGTTTGCCTTAACTGCTTTGAATATAACATCGGATGCAAACTCATCTTTTGCATCAACTGTGTAATGTTTCAGGACGCCTATTTCCTTTGCAACCATTTCAGGCCTTTTTATCTCATCTTCTGGCTGTCCTACGTCGACACAGGCAGTAATAACTTCCATTCCATACTTATCTTGAAGTAACTTTACGCAGACAGAGGTGTCCAATCCACCACTGAATGCAAGAACCACTTTTTCCATTTTTCAATCACCCTTGATTTTTATTTTTATGAGTTGGTAAATAAGATTCTTATAGTATTTTTATTGGATCATCTAAATTATAAAGTAATGATAAAACCCAATGAAAATTATTCATGTAACAACTGATATTTAGAGATAGATTATTTACGGGTAGATAATATATCAACACAATTTTTATATCAACATGTTGTGTGGATATAACTTTAATGATATTTGATGATATGGAATTAAAATAATTAAAAATTTAAGGTTTTAAAATTAGGTGGAGTTCATGGTTAGTGGCAAGATGATGGTGCTGTCCAATGGATCTGGAGGGCGTGTGGATGAAAATGAGGATTTAATGGAATTTGTTCTTGAAGGCCCTGCATCCTCACGACTTATCCGTGCAGCAAATCATGGAACTCCTGTATTCAAAGTGGAGGGACAGATTGGATTCCCTGTGATTATGTTAACTGCAGGAATACATGGAAACGAGCTTCCACCCCAGATAGCAGCTTTGAAACTTGCAGATGAAATATGCGGCCTTGAAATTACAGGAACAGTTTATATAATCCCATTTGCAGTGCCTCACGCTACAATGAAAAATTCAAGGAGATTTAAAGGTTTTGACATGAACAGGGCAGCTTCAAAGGGAGGTTCAATCTCCAATGATATCCTTAGGGCTACAGAAACCTTTAAGGTGGATGCTGTTGCTGACTTTCATTCAACCAAACCCATGAGTAATCCAGGTGTTGAAAGTGTTTTCTGCTCAAGGAAACCATGTTTTGAGAGTTTTAAAATAGCAAAGTACATAACGGATGTAACGTCATCCAAAATAATCCCCTACGACCGTGCAGGCACCTTTTACAGTGGTGCATTTGAAGATGAGTGCAACCTTCATGGTATTCCATCTGTAACATGTGAGGTTGTTTCCAAAAACTGTGAGGTGACTCCAGGCAGTTGTGAAAGGTCCCATCTTCAAATGATGTCCTACCTCAAGTACTTCAAGATCATTTAAATCCTGATTGATAGGATTTGCTGATTAAACCCATTGTTGATGACTTAAACCTTGATTGATAACCCTTTATGATGGATTTATCCAGGTTTTTATGATGGATTTAATCTGGGATTCCTTTTGTAAACCATATCGCTATTTGACTTGTTTTAAAATTCATGTGGGAACTGGATTTATCTAGATCTACCTGAACTTATTTTCATGGGCTATGGAAACGCTTTTTTACTTCAAATTATAGAATGAAACTGATAAAATGCCCTCATACAAAAAACATGCAGTGTTTTCAATAATAATGGCCCTGCCATTTTTTCCAAATGTCTTCTATCTGGCCTTGGCCCTGGCCGGTGCCTCCATCATAGACATGGACCACCAGGTAAAGAAAAAAAATCTATTAATTATGGCGTTTTTTGGATTAATATTGACTTTAATACTTTACATATTAAAATTACCTTTTTTAATAGGTGTGGTTCTGGTTGCACTTGCACTTCTATTTTATATTTCAAAACACAGGGGTTTCATGCACTCAATTATAGGCATATCCCTTGTAACATGCTTTTTGGGGATGTTTGTTTTGGGGTCCAACATCTTACTCCAGGAATTTAAAATTGATTTAAAACTTTCCCTTGTATTAATATCCCTTGTGCTGGGGGTCCTGATTTTGAATAAAAGGCTTCTGCCACTTTACAGCCTTCTGGTAACTGTGGGAATAATTTTAACACCATCAATGGTTGTAAATCCATACTATATTTTTGGAGCATTGTTTGTTGGTTGTTTAAGTCACGTTGTTCTGGATCTTTTCACTCCAAGCGGTGTGGAACTTTTAAACCCCTTTTCATCAAAAAGGTGCAGGAAGGGCTGTGGTTTAATATTGTTTGGAGCGTGGATCCTCATGGTTTTTGCGTCCTTTTTCTATCTAATAGCTTGAGGGGGTGTTAACAATAAGTTTTATAAGGAATTTCTCATCAAATTCACGCTCAAAAAGTTTATCACCAAATCTTAAGATGATTGAACGTTTAAAACAGATAATTGGAGCGTTGAGCATTTATTTAATACATTGAACTGTTTTTTTAGTATTGAAACTTTGCATAGAAAGATTTATATTGTCATAAATAATCATGTTAATTATTCACTGTTAGGATCAGTACAATTAAGGGGAGTTAATTAATCATGTTTTTAGTCCGGATATTCTATGGAATTGCTTATTTCATTGTACTTATCGTTGAAATAATAAAAGCCACGTTGGATGTGGCTTTAAGGGTTGTAAATGGAAAAATAGACCCTATTGTAGTTGAGATCGATACAGAACTTAAACGCCCTGTTTCACAGGTTATACTTGCAAACAGTATCACTTTAACTCCTGGAACGCTTTCAGTTGACTTAGACTCTGAAAAGGGTATATTGAAAGTGGCAATTATCACTCCCCGTGAGAGGGAAGCCATAATACCGTTTGAACAGTACATAAAAGGGATGTTAGAATGAGTATCCTAATGTTTTCTGAATATGCCCTGATGGTAGCTCTTGCAGTATTTGCAATTGCTACCATAAGGATCACAACAAGAAAAACCATAGCAATGGCTCTGGTAGGGGCAGGCGGCCTCAGTATAGCTGTAGCAACCCTTCTCATTCTGGTAAACAACATCTACGGACTAAGCTTCTGCAGGGATATTGCCACTGCCCTTGTTCTTTTAGGGCCTGTTGGAACGATAGCCTTTGCAAGGGTGTTGAGGGGAGATTGATATGGATATTGTAATGATAATAAAATCAGTTTTACTTCTTATATCAGCAGCACTGGTGCTGCTTGCAGCATACGGGATCATAAGGTTCAAAGATGAGGTACCCAATGTGCTCTATGCCAGAATACACATTCTGGGAATTGCTGACATGGCGTGCATCCTGGCACTTCTGGTACTCAACGAACCGTTACTGGCTGTTGCCTACTTCATCCTTGCACCATTTGCATCCCATGCAATAGCCAACGGACACTACTACGGAGAGGAAGAGAAATGATTGAATATATACTCATGATAACAGCAATTGGTGGAGCGATCATAGCCCTCATACAGAGGGATCTGCTGAAGGCCGCCATACTGACGGCAATACCTGGAACGTCCCTGGCATTCCTTTACCAGTACCTTATGGCCCCGGACGTTGCACTTACCCAGGCAATTGTGGGTTCAGCAATAGTGCCCGTTTTTATAGCACTTGCAGTTAAAAAAACACGTAGAACAGATGAACCAAGTGAATCAGAAGAATCAGGAGGAAGGTAGAATGATCATGGACACACAGTCTGCATCACTTCTAACTGCAAGTTCACTTATAATTATAGGAATATTTGGTACAGTATTCCTTGATAACCTGATAAAAAAGGTCATTGCCCTGGGATTTGTAGGTGATGGTGCCAACCTCTTCCTGATTGCAATGGGTTACAAAGCAGGCGGAATTGTTTACATCTTCATGCCAGGAATGTCAAGAGATTGGTTTGCACAGAACGCATCTTACCCTCTGCCCTTTGCACTTGTACTTACGAGTATCGTTATTGGGGCAAGTACAATGGCTGTAATGCTCGGTATCATAATAGTGCTCTACAAAAGACATGGATCCATCAGTGCTTCAAAGCTCCTTGGAGATGGTAACAATGGAAAGTAAAGACATGTCTTCACATGAAAAGATCAACTGGAGAGCTTTAATCAAAAACACAGCCGTTTCCAAAACAGTTAAATGGGGGATCTTATGAGTCTTCATCCTGCTAATCTTCTCATTCCGTTAATGGTGATAATTCCACTTACATGTGCACTTCTTCTGAATGTGCTTCATGGAAAGGATCGTACTGTAAAAATAATTTCAGTAGTTGTGGCCCTGGCACTTCCAGTCCTACCACTTCTGGCAGGATATGGAACACAGTACTTCGGTGGATATGTACCTCTTGCACAGAACAGTGCAATAGCCAGTGGACTTCCCACATCCATAACAGGGTCAGCCCTAAGTTTATTTCACCCAGCCATAACCTACTTCTTTGGCAGTGGGCAGAAGCTCATGTTATTTATACTGGGAGTGGTTGCGTTATTCTCAATATTCGCGTCCTTATATGAGGTTAAAAGGCCATCAGGGGTATATACATACTTATTATTTATGCTGGCAGCTTCAATAGCGGCTTTAATACTTACAGATGACATATTTAACCTTTACGTCTTCTTTGAGATAGCTGCACTCACACAGGTGGGTATAATCCTGGTTTCCCGGGTGAAGGGCAACTATGAAACCGCCCTTAAGTACATGATACTGGGGGGAATAGCCTCGCCCATGCTGCTCATTGGAATAGCACTCCTTCTCGGGGTAACAGGTAACGTCAACATAACAGACATAGCTTACTCCATAAAAACCGGGCTTGTCAATCCGAACAGTTCTGTTCTTCTGATGGCATGTGGACTTATAACTTTTGGATGGCTTTATGGTGCTGGACTTCCACCGTTCCACTCCATAAAGTCTGCTGTTTACAGCAAAGCACTGCCAAACGGTGCTGCAATGCTTCAGGCATTTTCAGTGTTCATGTTCGTTGCACTGGGCATTATAATACTCAGGATATTTGGATACCTCCCATTCACAAAGGTCTTCATAATAGGCATATCCCTACTTGCAATGGTTCTGAGCATCACAATGGCAATAACACAGACAGATTTCAAGAGGATCATAGCTTACCTTGCGGTGGGTGAACTGGGATATATAGGAATAGGTTTGGGTCTTGGAACAGTTGCAGGAATAACTGCAGGACTCTTTCAGGCAGTGAACGAAGTTGTTATCACAGCATTTCTCTTCCTGGGATTTGGAACAGTCCTATACAAAACAAGGCAGAGCGACATCCGAAAGCTTGGAGGCATGATGTTTGAATCACCAAAATCCGCATTTCTTGTGCTGCTTGCAGGATTTGCAATGGCGGGTGTTCCACCTCTCAACGCCTTCCAGAGTAAGCTCATGCTTATTCAGGCCACTTTAAAGGCGGGCATACCTGAACTTGGAGTTATAATGATACTTCTAAGTATCGTAACCTTTATGACGTTTATGAAAGCATTCTACGCAATTTATCTACGATCTAAACCAAAAGATCTCAAAATTTTGGAAAAAAAAATACCGAGGGTAACCATGGTTGCAATGGTTGCTTTCCTGGTTATCTGCATAACTTTCGGTGTTTTCCCACAGCTTGCAATCGGCTACTTGCAGCCTCTGGCAGCAGGACTGGTTTAATGAGGGTGATTTTATGAATATATACGATTTGATAAGAAGAAGAATGAAAGAAATTCAGGGAGAAGCTCAAAAGGAAGAGCCTGTAAGTAACATATCAACTTCATCAGTACTCACAGCTGAAATAACCCTCATTTCAACCATAATCTTGGCAGCAATCATGCTGAGATTTTTAAGCATGGTTCTCATGATATTCGTGGTTCTGGCGCTGATATTCGTGGCCATAATGGTGATGCCGGTTATGCCAAAGCTTAAAAGGGAGCAGAATGATTCTCTTGCCAGCATGATGTTTTACGTTGTTCTGGCACTTGGGATCATAACAATATTGTTTTACTGGGGGAATTTAAATGTCTAAAGGACTTAGAGAACTGATAGCAGGATTTTCACTCCTTGCATTTGCCATCATACTTTTACAGTCAACGTATGATTTCAGTAAGATGATATATCCCGGGATAAGTTACATCTACAACTGGATAGGCCCAAATATAGCTCCAAACATGGTTACAAACGTTGTATTTGACTGGAGGGGTTATGACACCCTTGGGGAATCCATTATACTTGTAACAGCAGTTATTGTAACCCTCCTGATATTTGGAAGGGGAAAAGTACAGCTTGGAGGGAAATAAATGAGCACAATACTTAAAATATTCGTATTTCCAGCCTCAATCATAATAATGTGCTATGGAGTACTCACCATCCTTGGAGGACACATAACACCTGGAGGAGGTTTTCAGGGCGGTGCAATGATAGCAGCAGGAATCATCTTCTGTCTCGTGGTGTACGGTCTGGATGAAAGCCCAATAAAACTTTCTCATGACTTCATGGCGGGTCTTGAAAGTGCAGGGGCCCTGGGATATGTGTTTCTTGGACTTGCTGGGCTCTTCACATCAGGTTTTTTCCTCTACAACCTGGGCACAGACCTTTACCATATTGTGCCTCCTGCCATAAGTGCAGCTTTCAACTACCCTGATGCACTCCATGCAGGTATAATCCCATACCTCAACTTTGTTGTGGGTCTTAAAGTTTTGGTTGGCCTATCTGCAGTGGTGATAACATTCATGGGAGTTAAAGGAATTGGTAAAGATTACATAGATGATGAGGAGATCTGAGGAGAGTTAAAAATGGTTTATGTAGGTCCATTAGTTCTTGGATTTATAATAGGATTCATATTAGGTACAAGAATTAAGCAAAACCCCGAAAGCAAACTTAAATTTGGAGCATCAGTATTTGTGGTGCTTATAATAGTTGCAATTTTAATGGCATACCAGTTGGGTCCCTTCCCTTACTACACTGACTCTCCATTTGCAAACGGTTTCCTTGCAGCACTTGCAGGCATAATTGTGGGTAAACTAACATTGGGACGTTAAAATGAAAACATGAAGGGTACGGGTTAAAAGCTGGTAATTTAAAACAGCTTAAACCGGTTGTAGTACAAGATCGTAAAAAATGGTACAAGATCGTTGAAAAGATTTAAGAAAAATAGTGGAGGACTTTGAGGAGGATCTGAGCTTGAGGTCGGGATCAAAGTGCATCAAAGATCAAAGTGCATCAAAAAAATCATTAAAAGATACTTCAGATTTAGATGGTCTAAAACTTCAATCTGACTGAAGCATAACGTGTAAATTTTATATTAGGAAATGGAGTGGGAAGATCATGTTTTTATCAACTAAAAAATGTGAAGGCCTTGGAGAGTGCATCAAAGAATGTCCAACAGATGCAATAAGACTCGTAGAAGGCAAAGCATTCAGCTGCATCACATGCGGGGCCTGTGCAGAGGCCTGCCCAAACCGGGCCATATTTAAAAATAAATATGGAGGCTATGTTGTTGACAGGGCGAAATGCAATGCATGCGGAGTCTGTGAAATGACATGCCCAGTGAACAGCATACACATAGAAGATGGTGTTGTAAAGGGAATATGTGCAAGATGTGGGATATGTGCAGATGCATGTCCGCTCAAAGCAAGGGTGGATGCTTATGACGTAATAGAAGACCGACAGCTTAAATTCCTTGAATCACTTAACCTAGCAGTTAAACCCCAGGCTAGGGTCCGTAAAACTGAGGAGGCCCACAGAACAAACGTGGTCACAGACCCTGAAAAGTGCACGCTCTGCGGCAGGTGTCAGTACTACTGTCCAACTGAGGCCATAAAGGTAGATGTGAACCTTGAGGGTAAATGTACAGAGTGCAGGATATGCGAGGATGTTTGCCCTGCAGGTGCCATAAAAGACACAACCATAGACCCTGAAAAGTGCACACTCTGCCTCAAATGTGTTGAGGAGTGTCCAGAGAAGGCGATTTACGTTGATGACTTTAAGGTCAAGATCCGAAAACCGGAACCAGAGGAGAAGCTCGAAGGCAAAATTGTGTCCTGCCTCAACTGTGGTTTATGTGCAGAAGCATGCAGTCGCGGTGCTTTAAAGATGGTTGATGGAAAGCTCCGCTACGACCCAACACTCTGTGAGGACTGCACTACAAATGAATGCATTGATGTATGTCCTGTAGGTACAATAAAACTTGTAAATGAACCAGAACGTAGAATAAAAGGTTTTTGTGTCTCATGCGGTCGCTGTGTCAGAGCTTGTGATGTTAACGAGGCCAGAAACTTCCAGAACGTTACTTGGAATGGTGAAGTATCAGAAGACTGCATATCATGTGGAATATGCGCAGAAGTATGTCCAAAGGATGCTGTAACTCTTAAAAAAGGTTCAATTGAGGTGGACACAGAAAAATGTATACTCTGTGAAAAATGTGCAGTTCATTGCCCTGCAGATGCCATTCCAAAAACCACAATGTACAAGAAATCCATAAAGGATGGTTTCACACTGGTGGAGAACAAGCTCTGCATGAACTGCAAGCTCTGTACTAAGGTATGCCCAGAAGAAGCCATAACTGAAACTGAAGATGGAAAAATTGTTGTGGATGAATCAAAATGTATATACTGTGGTGCATGTTCTAATGCATGCCCTGCAAGGGCAATATTATTTGAAAGGGAATTTGAGGTATCAGAATGAAAAATTTAATCAGAATATTCCTGGAAGGAGCGTACAGCAATATAAAAAGGATTTTTTTTGCATCGGACCGTGTTACAGACATGGAAATACGAAGCAAAATCCTTGAAGGCAGGGTGGTTCCAACGGACAAGGTGGCTGAAACCTCATGCATAGGATGCGGTGGATGTTGTAATGCCTGTCCAACCAGTGCAATTTCAATGATACCCCTTGAAGAACCAGTTGAACTCATGGAAGGCCTTGTTAAAAAACAGGTTCCTAAAATCGATGAGTTGAAGTGTGTGCACTGTTACAACTGCCACGATTTCTGTCCAATCTATGCCCTTTTCGGGGAGGCAGGAACCATACACCCAAATGATGTTGGAGCGGCAGAATCTGACATATCTGAGCTTCTTGAAAAGCCTGTTAAAATATCAAATGATAAAATTGCATTTATAGCTCAGTTCCTTTCAGATTCAACCATAATAAAGAAAAGAAAGGATTGATGGTCAAGGAATAGGTTCGACTGAGGTTCAGCAGCAGAAAATCCATGGTAAAAAGTCCAGTAAATGGATAAAGGATGGTCTGTTGGAATACCAAATAAAAATTACCCAATAAAATTACAATAACCTTAAAGAGGGATGATATGAGTTTAAAATCATATTCAAGGGCAAGAGCCGTACATGTAATGCTTGTGTACACTGGAGGATGTAACGGCTGTGATATTGAGATCGTGAACTGCATACTTTCACCAAAATACGATGCAGAACAGTACAAAGTTTTTTTAACGTGGAATCCAAGGGAAGCTGATGTGCTGGTTGTCACTGGCCCGGTAACAAGGCGTAATGAGGAACCTTTAAGGAAGATGTATGAAGCAATCCCAGAACCAAAAGTTGTTGTGGCAGCAGGAGCATGTGCACTCATGGGAGGAGTTTACAAAAACATCCATGGGGACATACCCTCAGAAGAGATTATGGGGCCGGTAGAGAACATCATACCCGTTGATGCAAAGGTACCTGGATGTGCAGTGCGCCCAGAAGACATACTATCTGGGGTTGTGGCTGCCCTACCCAAGTTACTCAATGCCAAATAAACATTTAACGGACAATGGAATTGCAGTTAACAATTAATGAATAGTTTAGTTGAATTATAATAGAATTACAATAAATAATGGCTTAACACTTGAAAAAGTGCTTAAAAAGGTGTGTTTATGGATGAGGATAACCAGAAGACCAATGAAAAGGTTGATAGAAAAGTAATTGAGACGGAGATCTCAATGGGACCTGTGCATCCCGCAGCACTCGAACCATACAGGGTGCGTTTATTCGTTGAAGATGAAATCATAAAAGATGCTGAAATCACAGTGGGAGTTAACCATAGAGGTGTTGAAAGAATAATGGAAGGACTTCCAGTTGAAAAAGCAAACAGTCTTACAGAAAAGATATGTGGAATATGCTCCAACAGCCACATCTGGAACTCCTGCATGGTGGCTGAAAAGGCCCTTAATATTGAAGTACCAGAACGTGCACAGTACATCAGAATAATAATGGAGGAGCTTGAACGTATGCACAGCCACATGCTTTACCTGGCCCACGGATGCGAGGTGCTTGGCCATGAAACACTTTCCATGAGGATGTTCTACATCAGGGAAACTGTAATGGAACTTTTGAGGATGATTGGGGGTAACAGGGTTCAGTACGGAGCACCAATCATAGGGGGGGTCAGACCGCGCTGTGAACTGGACGAAATGAGAATACAAAAACTCAAAGAGGGCATGGACACAGTTGAAGAGAAGATGACAGAATTTGCAGACAGGTTCGTATCAGACCCCATGATAATGTCACGTATAACAGGTATTGGAACACTTTCACAGAAGGATGCAATAAAACTCGGCACAAGCGGCCCAACACTCCGTGCTACAGGTGTTGAAAAGGATCTGCGCCGTGACATGACAGTTTACGACCCATTTGAGTTCGATGTTATAACTCAGGACGATGGAGACGTTAAATCAAACCTTCTTGTTCGGGTGTTTGAAATTCTGGAGTCTGTGAAGATAATAAGGCAGGCGGTTGCAGGCTTACCTGAGGGTAAAATAACCAACAGAAGCTGGGAAATGCAGGATGCTCCAATCACCAAAAGCTACATCGAGGTTCCAAGGGGTACCCTTTACCACTCCTACGCACTGCAGGATGGAAGGGTCAGACACTCAGTTATAAGAACGCCTTCAATAACGAACATAGGGGCAATGCAGTACGCCTGCATAGGTCAGCACGTTACTGATGCCCAGCTTTCAATTGTTCAGTGCGACCCATGTTTCACTTGCACAGACCGTGCAGTTAAGATAATCAGGCTGGATAAATAGGAAAATAAAAGAGCAGTACTTTGAAGAGATATTTTGAGTGGATAATAGTTTAGTATATGGGTAGGAGAAGTGGAGATGACAGTTATAAACTCAGTAATTGCCGTAATTGGAACATTTTTAGTGGCGTTTTTCATAGCTTTGTGGCTTCCAGGACTGGAAAGGAAGTTTGTACAGGCAAGGATCCAGCAGAGGGTGGGTCCACCAGTTTCAAGCCCGGGATTTATGGCTCCAATCAAGTTTTTCTTCAAGGAGACGATAAAACCAGAGTCTCCAATGCCTAGACTCTACAACGCACTGCCCATTATAAGCATACTATCTGTGGCATTCATACTCCTCTTCATGATGCCCCAGATGTATACATTTGCTGCTTTTGCAGGTCTGATAGCAGTTGTAGGACTTCTGAAGATTGAAGAGGTCATATACATGTTCATGGGTTCACTTTCAAAATCGGTACTCTCCCTCAAAATGCCGTTTCCAGACATTGTTAAGGGGGCCAAACACCCAGATGCACCAAGATCCTTCCTGGAAGAACTGAGTACAAAAAGAGCATTCCGTATGATAGCATTCGGTTCTTTCCCACTTTACATAGCACTTTTTGTACCGGTTGTAATGGCAAAAAGTCTTTACCTGAGTGACATCGTTGCATACCAGCAGGTTCACGGGCCGGTGCTTTTCACCCTGGCCGGTGTCCTGGGTGCAGTGGTGTTCTTTGTGGGTTACATGGTGCTTCTAAACGAGTACCCATTCTCAATACTCAAGGCCAAAGCAGATGTTATAGAGGGGCCCCTACTTGAATATGCCTCAAAATCCCGTGCATATGTTTATATAAGCCGAGGATTTCTCATGGTTGTACTTGCAAGTCTCTTTTCAACTCTGTTCCTGGGCATACCACCAAACATCTTTGACTGGCATTCCATTGTGACTCTGATTGTTGTACTGGTGTTCCCAGTAATAATGGCAGCCGTGAGTGCTTTTTCGCCAATATTCACTTACAGGCAGTTCTATCCGGTGGTTTTGGGTTCCTCAATACTTGGAGTACTTGCAATAGTTGCAACCTTCATCTAAAATAAATCTAAAATAAAATTCTTTCATACTGTTCCATTATATCCACAAAAATTTAATATACCCACAAAAAGGAAAAAATTCAAAAAAATTTATCCGGTGATTCAAATGAAGTTTGTTGTAAGTCCGCAGCATATCATAAGTGCTGGAGGTTACATAGTTGAAACAGAATTTCCTTACAGAAATCTAATAGTTGTAAATCCAACTCCAGAACCAATAAAAATGGAAATTCCAATATTTAACGTGGAATGGATCGAAGAACACCGCAAGTTGGGCCTGGAGATCATTCCAATCAAGGATGAAGACACATTTCTCACGGCCTTTAAGAGGGCCAAGGCAAAACTTGATGCCCAGATCGAGAAATCCACTTCTTAATCCCCCCCTTTTTAATTATAGTGTTGTGCATATATTTTTATACTATGGTGTTATATATGTATTGATTATGTCTGGGAAGAAAATTTATGATGTTGAAAAGCATTTGTCTGCTGATGAGTTGGATCGAAAGATTCGGGGGTTGAAAAATGATGTTAGAGTTCTTAAAAAACTGTATTTCATCAAAAGCTTGTATCGGGGAGAAAGTGTGGAGAGATCTGCGGATCTTATAGGTGTTACCAAAGCAACAGGTTATAACTGGTTAAAAGCCTGGAATAAACATGGATATGAAGGTTTGTTGTTTAAACCAAAAAGTGGAAGACCTTCCAGACTTTCTGATACAGATAAAGAAGAATTAGAAAGAATTTTAAGAAAAAAAGACACTTGGGAAACCCGAGAGGTTCAAGATCTTGTGAAAAAAGAATTTGGCGTTAAGTACTCTTCTTGGCAAATAAGACGGATCATGAAATCTTTAGGTATGAAATACGCCAAACCACTACCCCAAGATTTACAGAAGACCTGAAAATGCAGAGAATATTTTAAAAAAACAACCATAAAATGAGATTGTTGAAGGAGATATTGTTGGATTTGCGGACCAAATGGCTGTAGAAGCTAATTCTAACTCCTTCCAGACTATGGGGATTCAAATAAACCCCTAAAAAGAGTTGCAACTTACCTAAAATCAAAAGTCACAGGTTTTTTACACAATAAAATGGACATAATGTACTTGATTTCCCTGAAAATAATAAAAAAAGGAAAATTTCATGAAATTTCTAGAAAAAAATAAGAGAAAAAAACCCGTTTGGGAGAATAGTAATCATACCAGACAATTTCAGAACACATCGCGCTATCGTAGTCCAAGAAAAAGCAAAAAAACTGAACATACTCCTTCTATTCCTCCCACCAATATTCACCAGATCTTAATCCAATAGAATTAGTATGGAAAAGCGTTAAAAGAGTCATATCAACCGTTTCACCACTTAAAAAAGAAGAATTAAATTCCAAAATATCAGAATCTTTCTATAAACTCACCAAATCAATTTCATTTGCTAAAAACTGGATAAAAAAATTACATAAATAAGTATGAAAACATATGCACATAACTATAATTGAATAAAAATTTATGAAATAATAAATGAAATAATAAAATAAAAGACTTAATGCATTAAATATGTATAATCTCAAAATATATTTCCCTTTTCAGACTTCCTTTTCCTGTTCCATTGATCTTGTTGTCGGGAGTTTCTTGCGTGAAATTTGGATTTTCCGCAGGCTGATTCAAACCATCAACTAAAAATTTTTTTAGAACTTAGTTTTAGAACTTAGTTTATATAGTTATGTCACATATTTACTTCCATTAAATGGATCATTGAAACTGTTAAATTTATCTCAAGATTATCTAATTCAAGGGGGAATAAAGGTTAAGAGCGATTACAATGGGGAAATATTCAATAAGTCCCCTATAGGAATTCTTATTTATGATAAAGAAGGTAAATTGGTGGATGTTAACCTATCTGCATTAAAAATAGTGGGAATTCCTAAGGAAGATGCTTCAGATATTAACCTATTTGAAAACACATTCCTCGCTCAAAAAAAGGATGCATTAACTAAGAATGGATTACTCAGATTTCAAGCTCCACTGCACCTTGAAACTAATGAAGATTCTTGCAAACCCCTAAAACTCAAAACAGACCTTATTGATTGGACTGTTTCTGTTATTGATTCTGGATTTTTGGTGCAGATCCAGAATATAGACAAAATCTCCCAGAGTGAAGAGAAATACCGCAGTTTTTTTGAGGATGATATCACCGGTGATTTTATTGCCACGCCTGGTGGTAGGGTTCTTGAGTGTAACCCTGCGTTTGCGGAGATATATGGTTTTGATGATTGTGAAAAAGCCTGCAGCTCTGATTTTTCCCAGTTCAACCCAGCTGACTGGACAAATATAATCCTCCGCTTGAAAGTGGAATGTAAACTTCATGGTTACCAAAGCTGGCATGAAAAACCGGATGGAGAACAGATTCATGTTGTTTCTAATGTTGTTGGTATTTTTAGTGATGTGGGTGAGCTTGTTCAGGTTAAGGGTTATGTTTTTGATGATACTGATCGTAAGAGGGCTGAGGAGGCTTTGAAGGGTAGTGAGGAGAAGTATCATCGTCTTTTTGATGAGGATTTGACTGGTGATTTTATTGCAACGCCTGATGGGGAGATTCTTGAGTGTAACCCTGCGTTTGCGGAGATATATGGTTTTGATGACTATGAGAAAGCAACTCAATCGAACATCTCTAAATTTAACCCTGATGATTGGAGTAATTTAATAAAATGCTTGAAAAGAGAGCATAAAATCCAAAGTCACCAATCCACACACGAAAAACCGGATGGAGAACAGATTCATGTTGTTTTTAATGTTGTTGGTATTTTTAGTGATGTGGGTGAGCTTGTTCAGGTTAAGGGTTATGTTTTTGATGATACTGATCGTAAGAGGGCTGAGGAGGCTTTGAAGGGTAGTGAGGAGAAGTATCATCGTCTTTTTGATGAGGATTTGACTGGTGATTTTATTGCAACGCCTGATGGGGAGATTCTTGAGTGTAACCCTGCGTTTGCGGAGATATATGGTTTTGATGGTTGTGAAAAGGTGGTTCACTGGAATATTTCTGAGTTCAACCCATTTGATTGGCCTTACATGGTTACACGTCTAAAAAGTGAGGGTAAGATCAAGGGTTATCAGAGCTGGCAGAGAAGGTCTGATGGGTTGAGGATCCACATTGTGGCCAATGTTGTTGGTATTTTTAGTGATGTGGGTGAGCTTGTTCAGGTTAAGGGTTATGTTTTTGATGATACTGAGCGTAAAAAGACAGAAGAAGAACTTAATCGTAGTAAACAGCAAGTAATGAATATTTTAAACAGTTTTAAAGATGGGTTTATTGCTCTGAATTATTACTGGAAGTTTATCTACGTAAATCAGAGTGCAGCGCAGTACTTTGGGCTTGAACCCGATGATTTAATTGGACAAAACCTGTGGGAACAGTTCCCTGAACTCACGGGAACCACTTACGAAACAGCCTTCCGCAGGACAAGGGATGAAAAGGAGATCCAGTACTTTGAGGCACCGAGTATACGGAAGGATCAACTCTTTGATGTCAGTGTTTATCCATTGGACGAGGGTATATCAGTCTGCTTGCGTGATGTCAATCTGCATAAAAAGTCTGAAAAAAAAGATTAACCTACTGAGTAAACTTAAAATCAGCTGCGATGTTTTATATGATGTTTGATTTCAGGGTACAACGCTAACAGAAACTTTTGCTTTTCTAACCACTCTTTCTGCGGTACTGCCCAATAAAAGCTTTTCCAAGCCGTGTTTACCCGATTTTCCAATTATTATTTGATCTGCACCTTCTTCTTCTGCTGTTTCTGAAATAACATCTGCAGGTTTTCCCTGTTTAATTAAAGTTATAAAATTAATGTTTTTACACTTACCTGCACATTTTTCATCTTCAATTTTCTTTTCAAATCCTTTAAGAGCTTTTTTTCCTTCTTCTCTTAATTCTTCATCTAACTTTTCCCTTAAATCCCTTTGTGGTAGAGAGTTCAAATAATCCGTGTCAATTACATTTAAAACAATTATGTCTGCACCACTTAATTTTACGGTAGAAACAGCGTATTCTCCAGCCCTTTGGGACGCTTCTGAACCATCTGTAGCTAATAAAATTTTTTTAGACATATCAAAGCCCTCCGCTCTTCATTAAGCTTTACTTTCATTAAGTTTTACTTTTCCTACTTTTAATTTAAAAAAATAAGAAAAAATTTGCAGAAGTTCTAAATCTGCAACTTTCCTTTCATCCTAGGAATGGTTTTCCGATGGTTAGTAGCACGATTATGGTTAGGATAATTCC
>ENA-UOOH01000095-UOOH01000095.1-fermentation-metagenome-genome-assembly--contig:-NODE-95-length-100597-cov-9.555857_pt1 | contig 100597 bp, 88 predicted proteins | sample MGYA00245778_ERZ724025 | MGnify/ENA primary metagenome ERZ724025 (study PRJEB28704, sample SAMN03018313) | fermentation metagenome | biome: anthropogenic terrestrial biome; feature: soil; material... | reverse complement strand
TATTTGATTTATTTGTCATTTTTTACTTGACAATTCATAGTTGGTCTCCTTTATATTGATTTTTCCGAACCGAAAAGCTGTCTCAATACAACAATAGAATCTTAAATTGTAACGCAATCTAATAATTTTCAGAGTAATTATTATGACAGTAATTAAAGATATTATCCAAAGAAAAATTTTAAAAGTTGATAAGGTAAAGTAAGAAATCGGCATGCGAAAATATGATTATATATATTATCACTTAAAACGAAATTAGTAAAGCGATTTCATGAGATTTTCCGAAATTATTACTAATAGTAAGCATACGAAACGTCATCGTATTAAATTGTTTGGTATATTTTGTTCTGATTATTGAATTTAAATTTATATTTTGATATACTGATAGTTAGAATGTAAGGGGAGACTAATATGTTTTTTAATAAAATTTTTGCTGCTGAAGGTCTTGAAAATATAACAATCGAAAAAATAGAGGTCTTAAAAAATAAAAATACCGTTATAATTCATGGTCTAAGCCAAGAAATTAATGATTTTTTTCATATGGAAAATGCTGAAAATAAGATAAAGAAACATTATAACAATGCCGTTAATATAGAATTGGACATAGAATACAGACTAAGCAAAAATATTGATGAATGCGAGCTTATCGAAAAAATTAAAAATAACATAATTTATGCAATCACTAATGAATCAAATATACTGTCTAAAGCAAAGGACAATATAAGAATTGAATTTAAGAATGACTGTTTTTTTGTAATTTCAAACAACAATTTGCTTTTTAATGAGCTTCATGACAATAATATTGAAAGAAAAATTATGAAAATCATGGGTGAATACAATTTACCCTATAAAATGGAAATATTGTATCAACAAGCAGAGGATGAAGCTATTATAACGGCTGAAAATATTTTTAATGAAGAATTAAAAAAGAGCTTGGAAATAATTAAGAATAATAATGTTACAGAAAAAAAGACAGCGGTCAAATTTCAAAATAATAACGGCTTTAAAAGAAGAACAAGGAAAAAGATTGATATAGACAGCATTCTACTATCATCTATTTCTGAAATAACAAACGATTCGGGAACGGTCAACATTAAGGGTAAAATAATCAGTGTGGATAAGAGGGAGCTGAAAACAGGAACAACTCTTTTGCTGATAAACCTGACAGATTTAACCGATTCGATAACCTGCAAGTATTTTTGTCCTAAGGATTTTGTCGATGAAGGAATTGAAAAGGGAAAATACATGCAAATAATCGGTAATGCCGAATACGACGGTTACGAAAAGCAGCTGATTGTTAAAATATCTGACATGCAGTTAATAAAAGAAGAAGTAAAGCGAATGGATACCTCAAAAGAAAAAAGGGTTGAGCTGCACCTGCATACAGGTATGAGCTCCATGGACGGAATAACCGGATTTAAAGAATATGCCAAGAAAGCTAAGCTTTGGGGACATAAAGCGATGGCTATAACAGACCACGGAGTTGTACAAGGCTATCCCGAAGCAATGGATTGTGCCGACGAGAATTTCAAGGTTATATATGGAATGGAAGGCTATCTGGTTAACGACACAGTCAATATAGTTTATAATTGCAAAAATATAAATTTGGACAGCGATTTTGTAGTGTTCGATATAGAAACAACAGGCTTGAGCCCAAGAAGCGACGATATAATTGAAATAGGAGCCGTAAAAATATCAAACAGAAGGATTGTTGAAAGTTTTTCAACATTTGTACATATAGACAGGAATTTACCCGCAAAGATTATAGAATTGACCTCCATAACAGATGACATGCTGAAGGAGCAGCCTGAAATAATGACTGCACTGCCGTCATTTATGGAATTTGCAAAGGACAGTGTACTTGTGGCACACAATGCAAAGTTTGATGTTGGCTTTATAAAAGAAAAAGCAAAAAAATATTTAAATATAAATTACGATATGCCGGTTTTAGACACATTAGAGCTGTCAAAGGCTTTAATTAAGGATATTAAAAATCATAAGCTTAATACTTTAACAAAAAAATTAGGCATAAGCCTTTTGAATCATCATAGAGCTGTCGATGATGCAAATGCCACTGCGCAGCTGCTTTTATTTCTGTTGAATAAGTTAAGCGAAAGGGAAATTTTTGATATATCAAAACTCAATGACCTTCTTAAGGAAGATGTTGATTTTGTCAAGCAATCGTCTTATCATATCAATATTTTGGTTAAAAATTATACCGGGCTTAAAAATTTATACAATTTGGTTTCGGATTCGCATATCAATAATTTTTATAAGAAGCCAAGGCTTTTAAAATCGAATTTAAACAGGTATAGAGAAGGCTTGATACTGGGAACCGCATGTGAAGCAGGCGAGCTTTACAGAGCGATTTTAGAAGGCTCAAGCGATGAAAGAATCGAAGAAATAGCCGGTTATTATGACTTTTTGGAAATACAGCCTCTTAATAACAATATGTTTTTAGTAAACAATGAAAGATTAAAAAGTGTAGAAGAGCTGAAGGAAATTAACAGGAAAATTATTAAGTTGGGAGAAAGCAAAGAAAAAACTGTCGTTGCAACCGGAGATGTACACTTCTTGGAAAAGGAAGATGAAGTTTACAGACGTATTTTAATGACCGGGCAAGGATATGAAGATGCGGAAGAACAAGCACCTCTGTATTTCAAAACGACGGATGAAATGCTTGAAGATTTTTCATACTTAGGTGAAGAAAAGGCATATGAAGTGGTTGTTACAAACACAAATATAATTGCCGATTCGGTTGAATCGATACTTCCGATTCCCAAGGGTACATTTCCTCCCATAATCGAAGGCTCCGATAATGAGCTTAGAAATATTTGCTTTGACAATGCAAAGTCTGTTTACGGTGAAGAGTTGCCCGAGATAGTTGAAAAAAGATTAAACAGAGAGCTAAATTCAATTATAGGCAACGGTTACTCCGTAATGTATATAATTGCGCAGAAATTAGTTAAGAAATCCAATGAAGACGGATATTTGGTAGGCTCAAGGGGTTCCGTCGGCTCCTCCTTTGCTGCGACAATGGCAGGGATAACGGAAGTAAACCCATTAGTACCACATTATATATGCCCGGAGTGCAAATATTCCGAGTTTATAGAAGACGGAAGCTACGGTTCAGGTTATGATCTTCCCGATAAAAATTGTCCCCGCTGCGGCACAGCTTTAATAAAAGACGGTCATGACATACCCTTTGAAGTGTTTTTAGGATTCGAAGGAGATAAGGAGCCAGATATTGACCTTAACTTTGCAGGTGAGGAGCAAGGTGTCTGCATGAAATATACGGAAGAGCTTTTCGGAAAAGGCAAGGTTTTCAGAGCAGGCACCATAGGTACAATTGCCGATAAAACCGCATTTGGCTTTGTAAAAAATTACTTTGAAGAAAAAGGTATCGATAAACGAAGGGCTGAAATAGACAGGCTAATTCAAGGCTGCTTAGGCATCAAACGTACCTCCGGCCAGCATCCCGGCGGTGTTATGATTGTTCCTCATGATAAGGACATACATGATTTTACTCCTGTCCAGTATCCTGCCAACAATGAAAAATCAGGAACGATAACAACACATTTTGACTATCATTCCATTTCCGGACGTATACTTAAGCTTGACCTCTTAGGTCATGATACACCAAGTATCATACGAATGCTGGAGGATTTAACAGGCTTGGATAAAAATAATGTTCCAACGGATGACCCGGATACAATGGCGATATTTAACAGCCCCAAAATATTGGGTATTTCATTGGATGAAATAGACTGCAATACGGGAACATTGGCAATACCCGAATTCGGAACTCCCTTCGTAAGGCAAATGATTATGGATACCAAGCCAAAATCATTTTCAGACTTAGTGCGCATAAGCGGTCTTTCACACGGAACGGATGTCTGGATTAACAATGCACAGGAAGTAATAAGGCAGGGCTATTCGGAAATAGGGGGAGTTATATCAACTCGTGACGATATAATGACATACTTGATTCAGATGGGAGTCGAGAAGAAAAAAGCATTCGATATAATGGAGAGAGTCCGTAAGGGAAAGGGCTTGAGACCGGAGGACGAGGAAGCAATGAAGGAACAGAATGTTCCCCAGTGGTATATAGATTCCTGCAATAAAATAAAATATATGTTTCCCAAGGCTCACGCCGTTGCATATGTGACCATGTCCGTTAAAATAGCATACTTCAAGGTTCATTATCCGGAAGCCTTTTATGCGACATATTTCACAACCAAGGTTGATGACTTTGATGCAGATATCGTTACAAAGGGAGAAAACAATATATTAAACACCATAAAAGCATTAGAAGAAAAAGGAAATGATAAAACTGCAAAGGAAAAGAACCTTATAACAGTTTTAGAGGTTGCTTATGAAATGTACAAGCGTGGCATTAAATTTGCAAAGGTTGATTTATATAAATCCGATGACAGAAAGTTCTTGCTGTCCGAAGACGGAATACTCCCTCCACTTATGGGACTGCCGGGGCTCGGTGCAAATGCGGCGGCAAATATAAAGGCAGAGAGAGAAATATCAGAGTTCATTTCAGTTGAGGATATCATAAAAAGAGCAAAGGTATCCAAAACTGTAATCGAAGTGATGGAAAACCACGGCTGCCTGAAAAACATGGACAAAACAAACCAGATTTCGATTTTTAATGTTTAAAGACAAGAGATTAACCTTGAGGTATAAATTGTTAAGAAATATTAATAAAATATTTTTAAAAAAAGTGTAATGATTTGGACAGCTAAATTGTTTATATAGTAGAGAATTTATTAAAGAAGACTCCATGATCTATGAAAAACTATTAATACTGTCCATTTTTTTATTTCCCCAGATAATCCAAAAGCAGAAAGCTTTAATTGACTTTCTATGCTTTTTTTCATCTTAAGCTTCCAGTATTTATGAATTTACAAGCTCAATTACCTTAATATTGCTAACATCATACATTACTAATGCATGATTCGTTTTTATAAGTTCGCTTGATATTAACTTTCCGGTCTTTACATCTATACAATGTCTGAATATCTTTCCATTCCTGTAGATCTGACCATTCTCCTCAGAGAAAATTTCATCTTCGACCTTTATATGATACTTGCGGTTAAGTGGCTTATTTGCTCTTAATTCACCATTTAAATAGTCTTTGGTTGTATACGTTATTAGCTGGAACGTTATATCCGTTGTATTCTTGAATCGGTAGTCAAGGTAATTATATACTATGGAAGTGCCTGTTCCAAAAGGCACCTGCCTTCCGTAGTCAGGAAATAGGTCCATACCGTCATGGTGATGATGTTCAATAATTTGCATCGGCGTATGTAATACCAGCCAATGAATCAAATTTGTAAACTGACACATCCCGCCTCCAATGCCTTTTGTTGTTCTTCCGCTGCTTATCATAAGACCTTCTTTATATCCTTTTTTTACCGAGCATGAGCCGACAAGTTTCCAAAAGGAAAATATTTCACCCGGCTTTATAATGATATTGGATATTTTCGGTGCAGCTATGCTTAAATTTACAGCTTTGTTATTTTGAAGAATTGGATCTACATCTCCTAATGTTCTTCGAATAAGAGAACTTTGTTTATAAATTGTAAAAGGCAATAAATTGTTATTTTTAGAAGTTGCAATATTTCTTGTAAGTAAATTTCTTATATGACGCATTATTTGGCATTTTGTTACTGATATCTTATAAGTAAAAGGCGATATATCACAAAACAGCCTCCTGTTAATATACATACTTCCTCCTTAATTAAAATGAATAGTTAGACTTATACGTGTTCTGTTTAAACATCTAATCATAAGCATACTTCTTTTTAATAAAATTACATGTTATAATAATACCAAATATTTGAAATAATTCAAGCGGGAAAAGGAGTATTCTTATCATGGCTTGTAGAAAAGAAAGTTGCCATAAGTATAGAAAAATAAGTTGTTAAAAAAACTTAATAAAATATTTTCAAAAAAAGTGTAACGATTTGGACAGTTAAATTGTTTATATAGTAGAGATGTCATCATGGAAACATAGATCATAATCCAATAATATAAGAAAGAACAATTATCAAACATTATGCATGAAATAATTGTAGTATAGAAGAAGATATTATAAACACAGAGACCCGAACAGTATACCAATAATTTTACACTTAATTTAAATTAGTGAGGATAAAAAAGTGAAAAGAATATCAATAATACTTTTATCATTAATATTTTTAGCATCCTGCTCAATACAAAGTAATTCCATTCAACCGTACACATCTATTGAAGATAGTATAAATTTATTAACTAACAAGAGTTTTGATGGGAGAAGACCGGGAACAAAAGGAAACATAAAAACCCAAGAGTATCTTAAAAAATCGTTAGAAAATCTGAATATTCAGCCATACTCCGAAACATATTACTGGGCATTTCCATATACATTGTATTTTGTAAAGGACGCATATATTGAGGCAGATAGTGAGAAATTTAATTACAACAAAGATTTTCAGATAAGATATGCAACCGATTCTCCAATTAGCATAACATCCGTTTTAAAGTCAGAGCCGATATCCGGTGAAAAATGTGTATTGCTTACTGAAGACATAGGTAGAAATATTAATAACGATGAAGATGTGCAAGCTATTATACTTAATGTAAATTCCTTTGACAATCTTGAATTGATTTACGAACCGAACATTAAGAACAAACCGCTAATAATAGTAGAGGAAGCAACATATATAAAGCTGCATAAAAAATTAAATTCAGATATTTCTATACATATAAACTTAGAAAAGCAGCAAAAGAATGAGAATAATATAGTGGGTATCATAAAAGCTGATAATAATCCTGAAAATCAAGCTGTAGTAATAAGTGCTCACTTTGACCATATAGGAAGCTACAATGACAAATTATATGCAGGGGCATTGGATAATGCATCGGGTGTATCGGCTGTGTTAGAAATAACAAAGAACTTAGTCGAAAATTTAAAACAAGAAGAAATAAATAAGGATATAATTATTGCATTTTTTAATCTCGAAGAAGAAATATTGAGATTAGGCGGAAGCAATAAGTTAGCAGGAGAATTAGAAAACAAATACAGCACGGTATTGGATATAAATATAGACTGTATAGGGTTAAACTATGGTAAAACCGTAGTAGGCTATAACAACTCAACATCGGTTAATGATAGTACAGTAAAAGAGCTTGAAGAGATATTGACCAAATCTTCAATTGATACAATTACAGGAGAATATTCAACATCAGACCATATGAATTTTCGCAATGGCATATGTCTATATTCAGAAAAACAGGGGGATGTTATACATAGCGAGAAAGATACCGTTGAAAATTTAGATTTAGAAAAAATACAGAAAATAAGTAATTTGTTAGGCAGTTACATAATCGATTTATGCAAAAGGGATGATTTGTCGTCTGATGATACCAAGGAGTCGATGATTACTTATCATGGCACTACTCCGGCTAATGAAATGTTAGATATAGGAACCTGTAAGGTTATTGAGAAAGATGGAAAGAGACATCATTTAAGCGGACATGGTTTTTACGGCAAATTAGAAGAAGCAGAAGGATTATTTAATTATGCATTCAGTAAAAAGTTTGAAAATATATTGGAAGTTGAAAAGGACTCGTTTATATATTTATATATTGCTAATTTTTTGAATGTATTAGAAAAACAAGATAATGGCAAGTATATGGACAAGGATATAAAATGTAATATTTCAGGTTTATATATGGAGGAGCACGAGCTTAATAAACTATACGAAAAAAAAATAACTCTGGATGATGTTGTAAGGATAAATATAGAGGGTGTATTTGTAGAAAAATTCAATAATAATATACAATTTTTAGTTAGTGATCAATATGAGCGAGATATAAAGAGTATTATTGATAATACCGAAATAATCTTGAATTATAAAGATTATGAGATTTACTATTACTATAATCAAATGCAGGAAGGCAAGTATCTAAGTATAATAAAGGAAATAGGAGAAAACAAGTATATTTGCTATGCAGAGTGCAAGGAGTCAGATATTTTTTCTGAAGAAGATGTTAAAAAATTAATAGAAGAAAATAATATAATTACTTTGTGGGAGGCGATTTTGGATATATTTGAAGAATAAATATGACCACAACATGATAATGGAATAAACAGGCAAATCTTGTTTATTGATGATGATATTTAATATTTGGAATTAAGGTTAGCAATATATTGATTAAAATCAGCGGTTTATATCTGTAATTCCGATGTTATTTTTAGCTATGGTAATTATTTTTTTTAAAAAGAAAAATATGCTGTCCTTTTTTTATAATTGTATTAGCATTTACTACAAATTGAATACATATTCATTCCCTCAGATAACAGCTACCTACTTAATATTACATAGTTGTAGAACGTTGTATTTTAGTATATAATTGAACTAAAATAATATGTGGATGAGGGAAAATGAATAAAGAGAAAGAAGCCTTTATATACGATAAATGTGCAAGAGCTTTTATTTTGGAATTATACAATAAATATAAGGAAGATATGTTGAAGCTTGCATTTTCTAAATTAAATGATTGGCACGAGGCAGAGGATGCAGTAGAAGAAGCATTTATAAATATTGCAAATAGCTACAGAAATATAATTGATTCAGAAAGTTATGAAATAAAAAAATATATAATAATTACAGTTACCAACATGTCATATAATATTCTTAATAAACGAAATCGAAATATTTACAGCGATGTAAATATAATCGAAGAGTATTCTCCGCCATGCAATAGTGCGGAAGAAATAGCAATATCAGAAATTTCATACGATGAACTTATGCATTCTATTGATATATTAAACCCAAGGCAAAGACAAATCTTAAATATGAAATATATGGGGTACAGTAATAAAGAAATAGCAGAAAAGCTTAATGTCAAAACCGATACAATACGAGTTATGCTTGTAAGAATAAGAAACATACTTAAAAAAAGCAAGGAGGGAAGCCTAAATGACGAAGGACAAAAATAATATCGATGAAATTCTAAGTTCAGAGGATGAGCATTTGCTACACCGTGCGGCAGAAATTCAGTTTGATAAAGACATGGAGCTATTTGAGTCGTTTTCGAATGACGGCGTTGAAATTCCGGGGCTTTCTGATTTTGACAAGCGCATGACAGATAAAATCAATAAAATGTACAGAGATGGCAAAAAACACCGTAGAAATAATCTAATCTTAAAAACAATTGCGGCATCTGCGGCCATTATCTTGCTGACATCTATATTCTATCCACCTATGCTTGGAAAGGTAAATGCTTTCTTTTTAAGAATGTTAAATCTCTCGGAAATAGACAAAGGCGAATATACAGAGTTCAGACCTGAATCAACTGAGGACTGGGCAATCGAAGAATTTGAAGGTTATTATTATCCGAGATATATTCCGGATAACTATGAAATAATAGTAAAAAACAATATGGGAAATATAGGAACTATAATATATTCAAACAAATCAGACGGAACAAATATTACCTATGAATTTAGCTCCCTAAGCAGTCCTATACAGATAGATACAGAAAACTGCGAAAAAGAAGACATTATGATAAACAATCAGTTAGGATTACTGTACACAAAAAAAGATAACAACTATAATATCATTATCTTCCAAAGTGAGGAATATAAGTTTGTTATTTATGGTGAAGCAAGTACAGATATATTAAAAGAAATTGCTACAAGTATAGAAAAATGAATTGTTAAAAAAGCTTAATAAATTATATTCAAAAAAAGTGTAACGATTTGGACAGTTAAATTGTTTATATAGTAGAGAGCTTATTAAAGGAGGAATCTATGAAGAAGCTGATAAGTTAGAAGGACAGAAATCAAATAAGTTTGCACCATATAGAGATGACGAAGAATTGAGATATAAGACTGTTGATAAACCAGCCGGAAAGATAGTTGATGGAAATGATTATTTGACACCATCCGCGGTCAGCTAAAGACGGGATTTATGCTGCTTGACCTAAATGAAGATACGAATGGGGAAGGCTTTCTTCATGAGTATGGTATTCCTACATTTTGGGCAACTTTGGCTGTAAAATAAATTTAATTTTTTAAAAATTTGCATATTATATAAATAGTGCCGTTGTATCTCCGATAATTATAAGCAATAAAAAATGTATTACGGAATTTTTAATTTAAATTGGTGTGTACTCCAATATAAATGTTAATATTACTATTGACAATACGTATATACAAGTATATACTAAGAACAAGTATTTATAATAATTTATAGGAGATGATTTTGATGAATACAAATTTATCTAAATGGGGAAATAGTGCTGCTATACGTATACCAAAGATAATATTAGAAGAATTAAATATAGACAGTAATAATTTTGAGAACATAAGTTTTAATATGAATGTAGAAGATGATAAGCTTATACTAAAAAAGAAGCAAGTAAAAACTAAGTTTGAGCTTCTTGCGGAAAAATCAAATGGAGAAAAAACAAATCCGAAAGCAGACGTTGATTGGGGTTCGCCGATTGGAAAAGAAGAATGGTGATTAGTATGCAAGAGACATATAAAGATAATTATAATAATTTGGAATTTGGTGATATAATAAGAATCAATTTTTCACCGTCAAAAGGTCATGAACAAAAAGGTTACAGACCAGGACTTGTAATATCAGATCCCGTAACGCAGAAGGAATTGAACGGTATAGTGATAGTAGCACCTGTAACAAACTCTGTCAGTACTTTTTTTACACGAGTAAATTTGGATGAATATAATATTAAAACTAAAGGCGATATATTAATGGATCAGGTTAAGGCATTAGATTTAAGTGAAAGAGGATATGAATTTGTTGAGAAGGCACCTAAGGAAGTATTGAAAAAATGTAATATTATATTTAATGCCCTATATGAAAAAATGTTGGATTCTTATTGAATCCTTTTATTTTAAGAATATTAAGATGCAGATTAGACCGTATCTGCACAAAATGCAAAAATGAAGTGAAATATCGACTTCCGTTTAACCCTTTGCAGAACAGGGAATTGTTAAAATCATTAGAAAAAGAGGATTCTGGGATTCAATTTTCACATACACTCGAAGAACAAATCCGCGGTCAGCTAAAGACGGGATATTTCCGGTTAACTCTTTATATCTGCTTTTAAGATTTATTTATATTAATACTACACAAGTAGATTACGTCTTCAAAATATAATAGTTGACAAGTTTATTTACCTGTGCTACCATCATATTTAGGGGAGCTTAATGAATTAGGCTGAGATAGAAATACTATAATGTTCAAAACCCTAAAACAGAACAACTGTTTGGAACCTGATCCGGATAATGCTGGCGTAGGGATTGTACATATCGTAAAGATTTTAACCTTAAGGGTTAATTACAAACCTCTCCATTATCGGGGAGGTTTTTGTTTTACCAAAAGGAGGATTTGCCATGGAAGCAAATATTGCAATTCAAGTTTTACCACATGTGGAATCAGATGAAGAGGTTATACGCATTGTTGATGAGGTAATAGCTTATATTAAGAGTACGGGACTGAATTATTATGTGGGACCCAGTGAGACTTCGGTGGAAGGAGATTATGACCAATTGATGGAGATAGTTAAGAATTGTCAGTTGGTTGCAGTAAAGGCGGGAGCGCCTAAAGTATCAGCTTACGTAAAAATAAGTTTTGCTCCGGATGGCGGTGTGCTGACTATTGATAAAAAAGTTACAAAGCATCATCAATAAAATATCGCCTTTTTTGGCGATAATGATTATATTGGTTGCATGGCAGCTTGCATCATCAACTGGAATTGTACCGAAGTATATGCTGCCATCCCCTGTAGATGTAGTTTCGGCATTTATAAATGATTTTCCGCTGTTAATGGAGCATGCAAAGACAACCTTGACAGAAGCGTTCTTAGGAATAACAGCAGGAATCGCACTTGGATTCGTTATTGCTGTACTGATGGAAAGATTTCATCTGTTTAGTAAATCGGTATATCCCATAATTGTTTTGACACAGACAGTGCCTACAGTGGCAATAGCACCGCTTTTGGTTTTGTGGATGGGATACGGTATACTGCCTAAAATAACACTCATTGTCATAATAACATTTTTCCCCATAACCGTAAGCCTACTGGAAGGGTTTCATTCAGCAGATCCGGATGCTCTGAATTTGTTGAAAGCAATGGGAGCAAACAGATTTCAATGCTTTATGCATATTAAAATGCCAAATGCTTTAAACCATTTTTTTTCCGGGTTGAAAATATCTGTGTCCTATTCTGTGGTGGGCGCTGTAGTTTCTGAATGGCTGGGAGGATTTACGGGACTTGGAGTTTACATGATTAGAGTTAGAAAATCATATTCGTTCGATAAAATGTTTGCGGTAATATTTTTTATTTCTTTCATAAGTTTGGTATTGATGTTTTTAGTATCATACATCAAGAAAATCACAATGCCATGGGAAAGAATAAAAAAAGAAAACAACTAAGAGAAAGGAAAATAAATGAAAAATAAAAAAAGAGTTTTATTTTTAATATCAATATTAATTTTATCTGTTTTTATGCTTGCAGCCTGCAGTTCAGATAAACCACAAGAAAAACCGGAAAATACAAATTTGAGAATATTGAGAATAGTATTGGACTGGACTCCCAACACAAACCATACAGGATTGTATGTGGCACAGTCCAAAGGTTTCTTTGCGGAGCAGGGACTTGAAGTTGATATATTGCAGCCTCCCGAGGGAGGAGCCGAAACATTGGTGGGAGGCGGAGGAGCTGAATTCGGAATCAGTTTTCAGGATACATTGGCTCCCAATAACGCTTCCGATAATCCTATCCCCGTTACGGCAGTTGCGTCTATTATACAGCACAACACATCGGGTATAATCTCATTAAAAGAGTACGGTATAGATTCTCCCGCAAAAATGGCGGGGCATACATACGCCACATGGGATATGCCTATAGAACAAGCTATAATCAAAAAAATTACAGAAGATGACGGCGGAAAATTTGAAGATATAAACATGGTGCCAAGTACTGTTACAGATGTTATTACGGCTTTACAGACGAATATAGATACTGTATGGATATTTTATGCATGGGATGGAATTGCCACAAAGGTTAAGGGCTTGGAAACCAATTATCTTAACTTTGCGGATTATGGCAAAGAATTGGACTATTACAGCCCTGTCTTAATTGTGAACAATGAATTTGCCAAAGAAAATCCGGAAACTGTTAAGAAAGCATTGGCGGCAATTAAAAAAGGATATGAGTATGCAATAGAAAATCCTGAAGATGCGGCTCGAATCTTATTGGAGGCTGCTCCGGAGCTTGATTCAGAAATAGTTCAGGAAAGTCAAAAATGGTTAGCGAAACAGTATATTGCTGATGCAGACAAATGGGGATATATTGATCCTGAAAGATGGGATGCATTTTATGGATGGTTGTATGAAAACAATCTTGTGGAAAATGAGATCCCAAAAGGAGCAGGATTTACAAATGAATATCTTCTGGAGTAGGATGAAAATTTAAATAAGAGGATTAATGATGAAAAGACTGACTGTAAAGAATATAACCGTCAGCTATGAAGGCTGTAAAATAATTGAAGATATTTCAATAGAATTGAATAGAGATGAGATAGTCAGCATTTTGGGAGTGAGCGGTGTGGGGAAAACCACGTTGTTTAATACAATATCAGGTTTAATAAAACCCGACACAGGTACGATAGAGCTTGATGGAAAAGATATAACCGGAACAACGGGAAATGTAAGCTACATGCTGCAGAAAGATTTGCTTTTGCCATACAAGACAATAATTGATAATGTATCTCTCCCCTTAGTCATAAGGGGAGAGAGGAAATCAAAGGCGAGAGAGATGACTTCCGGATATTTTGAGGAATTCGGGCTGGAAGGAACTCAAGCCAAATATCCCAATCAATTGTCCGGAGGAATGAGGCAAAGAGCGGCTTTGCTCCGGACTTACCTGTTTTCCAATCAGGTAGCTCTGTTAGACGAGCCTTTCAGCGCTTTGGACAGCATAACTAAAAGCAGCATGCATCAGTGGTATTTAGGAGTGATGGAACAAATAAAACTGTCAACATTTCTCATAACCCATGATATAGACGAAGCGATTTTACTGTCGGACAGAATATATATTATGGCAGGCAAACCTGGTAAAATAACGGCAGAAATAGCAATAAAAGAGATAAAGCCAAGAAACGAAGATTTTGTAGTAAGCGAAAGCTTTATGAAATACAAGAAAAATATTTTGGAAAAGTTAAAAAGCTAAAGAATAATTCAGGGGGTAATAAGATGGCTATTTTTGATAATTCCGCATCAGATTATGATGCATGGTACACCGATAAAAAAGGAAGTTTTGTGGACATGGTTGAAACGGATTTGGCGTTTGAATTGTTAAAGGTTAAGAAGGGAATGAAGATTTTAGACATGGGATGCGGAACAGGTAATTTCAGCATAAAGCTTGCGGAAAAGGGCTGCCATGTAACAGGTGCGGATATTTCAGATGAAATGCTAAAAATAGCAAGAAAGAAAGCTTCAAAACTAAATCATGAAATTGAATTTTTCAATATGGATTTAAAAAGTTTATCATTTGAAGATGACACATTTGACGTTGTTCTTTCAATGAGTGCATTTGAATTTGTTGATGATCCTCCTAAGGCATTGCAGGAATTGCTGAGAGTTACTAAAAAGGATGGACAGGTTTTAATCGGTACTATTGCGGGAAACAGCAGCTGGAGCCGGCTGTACCATTCAGAAAATTTTCGTAACACTGTATTTAAGCACGCAAAATTCATAACTCTTGAAGAAATTAAAAGCTGGAACAGCGAAAAGCTTGCAGATTGGGGAGAGTGCCTGTTTGTTTCTCCTCTTGACAATGAGGATTATTTTAATTATGAAACGGAAAACAACTTATCAAAAACAACCAACGGAGGTTTTATATGTGCGCTATGGAAAAAATAGCTTCCTGCCAGATTGCTTTTACTCCCATAATAAGCGATGATTATATAGATGATGTGAATAAGGTTCTTGAAATCATCGATAATTCCGGTCTTGAAAATGAAGTTGGTGTACTTTCCACATTTGTCAGGGGAGAAAAAAGCAAAGTTCTAAGATTAATTGCTGAAATATATGAAGAAATGGATAATCTAACAAAATTTTCAATGGATATAAAAATATCCAACATATGCGGCGTAAATTGTTGTGATTAAGTTTTATTAAGATAAATTTTATATAAATCACTGTCTCAACTGTGGGATTAAAATCAACATCAAATAATCAACTGACATGTAAACTTTTGAATATAGCAACTCGACTTAATATTAAAGTTATAATAATCGGGAGACAAATATGATAAAAAAACAATTGATTATTTTTATTACAATTTACTCTTTGATAATGAGTATGGTTGTATCCGGCTGCAATGTGAAGGCATCTTCTTTTAATGAAGAAATTCCCGGTACTGATAACACTTTAGTATGGAAATTATCATCAGAGGATATTACTTTTTGGGACCCTCATTTAAGTGCCAGCAGTGTTGTATATGATATTAATCGACAAATTTTTGAAGGATTGACCGTATTTAGAGAAGACGGCTATGAGTTAGGTGCAGCCGAGAGTTTTACGGTGTCCTCCAATGACGAAGGAATGGAAAATACAGTATATACATTTAAAATCAAGGAGGATGCAAAATGGTCTGATGGCAGGGATTTGACTGCCAATGATTTTGAATATTCATTTAAACGGGTATGTGAGCAAAGAGAAAGTAGTCTGTCCAAAATATTCGAACTATATGTAAAGGGAGCAGGAGAATATATAAACGGTACAGGTAGCAAGGATGATATAGCAGTAAATTCAGTTGATGAAAAGGTTTTAAAAATAGAACTCAACGAGCCGGTGCCGTATTTTCCTGAAATATTGGCAATGCTTTTTCCTGTAAGACAGGATGTTGTGGAAAGCAATGGGAAAGGGTGGGAAACAAATCCGGACACTTGCATATCAAACGGACCTTACAGCATTTATTCATATACTCCCGGTGCATATATACTTTTGTCAAAAAATAATAATTATCACGACAAGAATAATATTAAAATACCATATGTAAAGTGCCTTATAAACGATGCATTCAACAATAAACCTGCTCATGTTATGAGGATTTACGCAAATAAGGACATGGAAGGCAATGATATACTGTTTACAGATTATGTCGGGACCTCTTGGATATGGCTTAACACGGAAAAAGAGCCTCTAAATGATATTAATGTGAGGAGGGCGATTTCTTGTGCGATTGACAGGGAATATCTATGTGAGCATTTGTATCACGGAAGTATCAAGGCAGCCGGTTTCATACCTCCGGATATGAGGTTACATGACGGTATTGTTGGGGATAAAAGAGTAGGAACTAATTACATAGATATGGTAAATCTGCAGAAGGCAAAGGAATTAATAAGCAAGACAGAATATAAGGATGATTTTCCTGAGATTGAGTTAACAGTCAGCCAAGAAAATGAGGGGAAATTTTTAGAAAGCATTATTGAAAATAATTTGGGAATAAAAATAAAGCTTAATGTGGTTTCCTTTGAAGAGCTGATAAGAAAGGGCGATGAAGGTGATTATGAGATGCTTTTAAGCTCGTGGACAGCCGATTATTATGACCCGATGACCTACCTTGCCAATTTCACGGCAAATTCAGGAGGTGGCGGCAATCCATGGCATAACCATGATTTTGAGGAGAAAATAGCAAATTCATTGAAAACAGAGGGCATAGATAGAGATAATTACCTGATGCATGCAGAAAAAATATTGGTTGATGAACTGCCTGCAATTCCCTTAAATCATTATCGCAAAGTCTATCGTTTTAATAATAAAATTGTTGAAAATTTGGAATGTGATGTAATGGGAAATCTTATAATAAGGGATTGTACATTAAATTTTAAGCAGGCAAAGGAAGAAATAGATAATAACGGATATTATGAGGACAGTGGGGGATACAAGTTTGATAGATATACCGTAGGTAAACATTTTGAGCTTTATTACAGCTCAAATAATGAGTCTAATGATGAATTTGCTACAAACTATATTGAATTATTGGAAAAGGAATATGACAGAATATTGAAGTTTTTGGATGTAAAAGAAAAAAATATGCCAAGTGTGAATGTATATATGTATGATAAATATGAGCCATTAAGACAGGTAACACTAAGGGATGCAAACTTTGACGACGATGTAATGGAAACTTTTCAGGGTATAGCAGTAGACAATAATACCATTTACTTCACCTTGAAAAATAAAGACGGAAGCCCTACTGATGCGGGACCACTTGTATTGCATGAGTTTTCTCATATCGTGACATATGCTTTGGTAGGTGAAGGGGTACCTGTAAGGTGGCTATGGGAAGGAACGGCAATGTATCTTGCAGGGCAGGGAATAAGCGAAAAGTCCCATTACAAAAATCTGTTGCAGATAGGTCTGCCTAATTTATATGAGTTAAATTATGGAAGTAGTCACCACGTTTACACATACGGACACAGCTTAGTTGAATTTATCATTGAAACCTACGGAAGGGAAAAGCTTGTTGAGCTTCTTAAGGAAAGTGGTGATTTGAAAAAGGTTCTTAATATCAGTGAAAATGAATTAAGAGATGAGTGGACAGAATTTCTGAAAGTAAAAGTAGGTGAAAATTAAAATCACAAAGGTATTAACATCCCAGCATTTATTATATGATATATTTGGGAGATAACAATAAAATAACCTTAGAAAAGCTAATATGATAGTTATTTGAAAAATAAAAGGAGTAATAAATAATGATTAAATAAATCTCTTCCGAACAAATTGTTCCGAAGGGATTTATTTGTTTTTTTATTTCATTGACACATTTACTTAAAGATGGTAATTTATTATTATATTAATATTTGGGGGAAACGCGCATGAAATGGAAAGGAAGAACAGGAAGCTCCAACGTACAGGACAGAAGAGGAATGAGCCCGTCGAAGGGTATGGTAGGCGGGGGAATAGGAACAATAATATTATTTTTGGTGATAGCGTTATTAGGCGGAGATCCTACCGCTTTAATCAATAATTCATCATATATCAATCCTGCTCCATCACAATATGTTGAATCTGAGGAAGAAAATGAATTGGCTGAATTTTCATCAGTTGTTCTTGCCGAAACAGAAACCGTATGGGCGGATTTGTTTGAAAAGGAAGGATTGAGATACGAGTATCCTACATTGGTATTGTACAACGACAGTGTTCAATCCGCATGCGGCGCGGCAACTTCTACCACTGGGCCCTTTTATTGTCCCGGAGATACCAGCGTATATATTGATTTAAGTTTTTATAAAGAATTAAAACAAAACTTCAAAGCTCCCGGTGATTTTGCATTTGCGTATGTTATTGCACACGAAGTAGGTCACCACGTGCAGAATCAACTTGGAATCACAAAGCAGGTTATGGATTTAAGAGGAAAACTAAGCGAGAAGGAATTTAATCAATATATGGTGAGACTGGAACTTCAGGCAGATTATCTTGCGGGTGTGTGGGCTCATTATGTAGAGCGGGCTAATCTTCTTGAAAAAGGAGATATTCAGGAAGCACTTAATGCCGCAAGCGCCGTCGGAGATGACCGTATTCAAAGCGAAGCCTGGGGATATGTGGTACCGGATAAATTCACACACGGCACATCTGAACAAAGATCGGAATGGTTCAATAAAGGTTTTGTTTCAGGAAATATAAAAGACGGTGATACATTCAGCGCAAAAGATTTATAAATCTTCATTTGAAAGATTCCGCAATTTATGCAAAAACACTCCTTAATGGAGTTTTTTAATATTTTACATCATTTTGATATATACTAAAATGGTTTAAATGCAAATGTTATTTCCAAAAAAATGTTTGATTTATAATATTAGTTGTGTTATACTGTAAAAAAGATGATTTTGACGGAAGAGTGGGGTGTCCCACTCTTTCTGATTGTAGACTTGGTTAGTAAGATAACCGCATGAAATGCATGTAATGCATGCAATCTGTACCGCATTAAGAGCAACAAAATAAAATGACATTATAAAATAAAAAAAGGAGAGTATATGAATAAAAAGGGTATTGAATCTTCCGTAAAAAAGCTTACGGAGGAAATAATAAAAGATTCGGATATAGAGCTCATTGACATTGAGTACGTAAAAGAAGGCCCGTTTAAGTATTTGAAAATTTACATAGATAAGCCGGGGGGAATAACCGTTGACGATACTGCGGATATAAGCAGACTACTTAATAAAAAGTTAGATGAGGCAGATTTTATAGAGGAACAATACTTTTTGGAAGTATCATCTCCGGGAGTTGAAAGACCTTTTAAAAAAGAAACGGATTATTTAAAAAATATCGGAAGTGTTGTTGAGGCAAAATTCTATAAGCCTATTGACGGAAAAAAGTCTGTAAAAGGCATATTGACCGAAAAGAACGAGCATAATATTGTAATTAAATCAGGAAATGATATTCTCACAATTGAACTTAAGGATTTATCAAAAATTAATAGAGTGATTGAGGATTTTTAATGGAGGTCGTTTAAAATGAACAAGGAAATTTTAAATGCGTTAAGCGAGCTTGAAAAAGAGAAGGGTATTCGCCAAGACGTAGTATTAGAAGCTATAAGGTCTGCATTGGAAACAGGATATAAGAAAAATTTCAGCAAAGCTACGAACTTCAGTATAGATATAGATAAGGAAAATGGTGAATACAAGCTTTATCAGGACAAAACAGTTGTAGAGAGCGTTGAAAACAATAATTTGGAAATTTCATTGGAAGAAGCAAAAACAATTGATTCAAAGTTTGAATTGGGAGATATAGTTAAAATTGAAATAAGACCCAAGAAGGATTTCGGCCGTATTGCGGCACAAACGGCAAGACAGGTAATTCTCCAGAAAATCCGCGAGGCTGAAAGAGAATCTATTTTCAGTGAATTCTACGGAAGGGAATCAGACATTTTAACAGGTGTGGTACAAAGAGAAAATAAAGGGAATATATATGTTGATTTAGGTAAAATAGAGGGTATACTTTCTATAAACGAACAAATACCCGGAGAGGCATATAACCCGGGAGACAGAATAAAGACCGTTATTGTGGAAGTAAAAAACACAGGAAAAGGCGCAAGTATAATGTTGTCAAGAAGCCATCCCAATCTTGTTAAAAGATTGTTCGAGTTAGAGGTGCCTGAAATTCATGACGGAATAATTGAAATGTATTCTATAGCAAGGGAAGCAGGCTCAAGAACAAAAATCGCTGTTTTTTCCCATGATCCCAATGTGGAGCCTATAGGCTCATGTGTAGGAAATAAAGGTAACAGGGTTAAAAATATAATCGATGAAATAAATCAGGAAAAAATTGATATTATAATTTATGAGAAAAATCCCGAAAAATTTATTGCAAACAGCTTAGGGCCTGCAAAAATAGTTAAGGTTACAGCTAATGAAAAGGAAAAAACAGCAGTGGCTGTCGTTCCTGACAACCAACTTTCCTTAGCTATAGGAAAGGAAGGACAAAATGTAAGACTTGCCGCAAAACTTACAGGCTGGAAAATCGACATAATTAGTGAATCTCAACAGGTGGAGCGCTCTGAGGAGGAAGTATGAAAGTTCGTAAAGTACCAATGAGAAAATGTATCGGATGCATGGAGAGTTTTCCAAAGAAGGAATTGTGCAGAATAGTGAAAACAAATGAAAATGAAATTTTTTTCGACCGGACTGGAAAACTTAACGGCAGAGGTACATATATATGCAAAAATATAGAATGCTTTAATAAAGCAATTAAATCAAAGAGGCTATCAAAATCATTGGAAACAGAAATACCGGAAGAAATATATGAAGCTATAAAAAAAGAGATTGAAAAAAATGCATAAAATATACTCAATGTTAGGTATTGCAAAAAAGGGAGGAAATATTTCCATTGGTTTCGATGCCACCGAGATAGATATTGAGAAGAAGAAAAGTTTTTTAATAATAATTGCATCTGATGCTTCAGATAAAACAAAAAAAAATATTAAATTTATTTGCGATAAATATAATTGCCAATATATTGAATTTGGTGAAAAAGAAATGTTAGGAAAATGCCTTGGAAGAAAGGTGGTGAGCGTTCTGTCAGTCATTGATAAGAACATAGCATCGTATTTATTAAATAATGTATAAACCGGAGGTGGTTGCATGAGAATATATGAACTTGCAAAAGAATTAGAAATGAACAGCAAAGATCTTGCAGAATTAGTTGAACAGGAGTTAGGAGTTACAATAAAAAACCATATGAGTTCCTTAACCGATTTAGAAGTTATAAGGTTTAAAAAGGCTTTGAGCCTTATTAATAACAGTAAAAAAGCAAAGCCTGTTAAAAGCAGCAAAAATGTGATTGTAGATGATGAACCCTTGGTTGATGAAAAAATAGATTTAAATCAGGCAAAGCTTAAAAAGGTGGATAAAAAACTAATATCGCCTATTAAAAAGCCTGCCGTAAAGAAACCGGGGGCTCCAAAATTTGCGCAACCGGAAGATGATAAAAAGGATCCTAAAAAAGATATTAATAAAAATAAACAAAAGCAGAAAAGACCGCAGCAACCTCAGCAGCAAAGTCATCCCGAACCAAAACAGCAGCATCATAAGGTTAAAAATATAAGCATAGAGGATTCCATCGTTGTGAGGGATTTTGCAGATAAATTGGGTGTTCCCGTTAATGTGGTAATATCCAAGCTGATTTTGCTCGGAATAATGGCTAATATGAACCAAGAAATAGACTTTGACACGGCATTGCTGATTGGGGAAGAATTAGGAGCAAAAATTAATAAAATAGAAGTTGTTGACGAACTTCAAAATTTAGAGAATTCATTGTTTAAAACAGATGGAGACAATGAAGATGAAATGATGCCAAGACCTCCTATAGTAACGGTAATGGGCCATGTTGACCATGGTAAAACTTCACTTTTGGATGCAATAAGAGATACTTCTGTAACTGAGCATGAAGCAGGCGGAATCACTCAGCATATAGGTGCGTCCCAGGTAGAAATAAACGGTAAAAAAATTACATTTCTTGATACTCCCGGCCATGAGGCATTTACCGCAATGAGAGCCAGAGGAGCAAAGGTTACGGATATAGCAATAATCGTAGTAGCCGCAGATGATGGTGTAATGCCTCAGACAGTTGAAGCAATAAACCATTCTAAAGCAGCAGGTGTTCCGATTATTGTAGCTGTAAATAAAATTGACAAACCTACTGCTAACCCTGACAGAGTAAAGCAAGAGCTTTCAGAACATGGCGTAATATCCGAGGACTGGGGCGGGGATACTATATTTGTGCCTGTTTCGGCAAAAAAGCGCATAGGTATTGAAGATTTGTTGGAAATGATACTTTTGGTTGCTGAGGTTCAGGAATTCAAGTCTAATCCTAACAGAAGCGCAAAAGGAACAATAATTGAATCAAAGCTTGATAAAGGAAGAGGACCTGTCGCAACTGTTTTAATTGAAAAGGGAACACTGAAAAAAGGTGATTATGTATTGGTAGGAAGTGCTCACGGCAAGGTGAGGGCTATGTTTAACTCAAAAGGAAAAAGAATTAATCAGGCAGGACCTTCCGTACCGGTAGAAATACTTGGGCTTTCCGAAACACCTCAAGCAGGAGATATATTGGTAGTAATGGAAAATGAAAAGGATGCTAAGAATATTGCGGAAAAGCGCAAGGATAAAAAGCATCTTGAAAGCATCAATGTTTCATCAAAAGTATCCTTGGACGATTTGTACGACAGAATTCAAAAAGGCGAGGTTAAAGATTTAAATATTATTATAAAGGCAGATGTGAGCGGTTCAATAGAAGCTGTTAAACAGTCCTTACAAAAGCTGAGCATGGAAGAAGTAAAGGTTAATCCTATACACGGCGGCGTAGGCGGAATAAATGAAAATGATATAATGCTTGCTTCCGCATCCAATGCAATAGTAATAGGTTTTAACGTAAGACCTTCCATTGCCGCAATGGATCTTGCAAAACAAGAAAATGTGGATGTGCGCACTTACAATATAATTTACAATGCCATTGAAGATATTCAGTCTGCTGTTAAAGGTATGTTAGCACCCGTATATAGGGAAGTAATTATGGGAAGAGCTGATGTAAGACAGACCTTCAAGGTTCCAAATGTGGGAGTTGTTGCAGGCGTCTATGTTACAAGCGGAAAAATTACAAGAAAATCAAAAATCAGATTGCTTCGTAACGACATCGTTATTCATGACGGACAAATATCATCACTGAAAAGATTTAAGGATGACGTATCTGAGCTTAACAGCGGCTATGAGGGCGGAATAGGCATTGAAAAGTACAATGACATAAAGGAAGGCGACTCAATGGAAGCCTATATTATGGAAGAAATAAAGAGATAACAAAAAAAGGGGTAAGAAATGGCAAACAGAAGAAATAACAGGTTATCGGGTGAAATGAAAAGAGCAATATCGGAAATAATCAGAAATGATGTAAAAGACCCAAGGATATCAGAGCTTATGAGCGTAACTGATGTGAACGTAACAGAGGATTTGAAATTTGCAAAAGTGTTCATATCGGATTATCATGATGTGGAGACAACTTTAACCGCTCTTGAGAGTGCCAAAGGTTTTATAAGAAAAGAAATCGGAAAAAAAGTAAAAATAAGAATTATTCCCGAGCTGATTTTCATCAAAGATGATTCAATTGAAAAGGGATTGTACATGCAAAGCTTGATAGATAAAGTTATTAAAGATGAAAAAGTCAGAAAGGTTGAAAAAGAGGATAATGAGTCTGATAAAGAATGATGTAAATGAAATATTTAATTTAATAAATAATTCTTACAAAATTTGCATAGCGGGACACAAGACACCTGATGGAGACTGTATAGGGTCAGTAATGGCCCTGTATAACTTTCTTCAACCTTTAAAGAAAGATGTAACTGTATATATCGACGGAACAATTCCTTTTAATTATAAGGCATTTATTGATGAAAATATTATTGCAAAAGAATATGATAATGAAGAATTTGACCTTTTGTTCGTATTAGACTCAAGTGATGAAAAAAGGCTTGGAAAATTTGAAAATGTGCTCAATAATGCGAAGAAAACAGTTGTTATAGACCATCATAAAACCAATGAAGGTTTTGGTGATATTAATATTATTGAAACAGAAATGAGTTCCACGGGGGAATTGTTATATGATATATTGAAAACTTCCGAAATGAATATTTCAAAGGAAGCTGCCGTTTTAATATATATTGCCATTTTAACCGACACAGGTAAATTCAGCTATTCAAACACAACCGGTCAAACGCATAAAAAAGCGGCGGAGCTTATTGACCTTGGCGTTGATGTGGCAGAAATCGACAACATTGTATATAATTCAAAGCCTTCAAATATAGTAAGGGCATTTATAGACTGCATCAGCGGAATTGAACTGTATTACGGCAATCAGCTGGGCGTGGCATCAATTACAAAGAGTATTTTAGATAAAAATAATGCAGAAATGGCGGATGTTGACGGTGTTGTTGAATATATAAGGGAAATAAAAGAAGTTGAAGTATCTTGTGTGCTGAAAGAAAACGAAGAAGGTACAAAAGTAAGCTTAAGATCTAAAAATAATATAGATGTTTCGAATATTTCCGTTAAATTTGGCGGAGGCGGGCATTCAAAGGCAGCCGGTTTTGAAGTAAATGATAATATAGAAAATACAAAGAAAATTATATTGGAAGAATGTAAAGAATATTTTGGGTAATATGATAGGAATACTAAATATATTAAAGCCAACAGGCATGACATCCCACGATGTGGTAAGTGCCGTGAGAAAAATATTAAATATTAAAAAAGTCGGTCATGCAGGGACTCTTGATCCCAATGTAGCGGGCGTATTGGTTGTTTGTGTGGGAAAAGCAACAAAATTCAGCGAATACTTAATGAACGGCGACAAAGAATATGTCTGTGAGCTTATATTGGGACAAAAAACCGATACTCAGGACAGCTACGGTGTTATTACCGAAAGGTCTGATAAGCTTTCGGTAACCGTTGAAGAATTAAATTCCGCTTTAAACGAATTTACAGGAGAACAAATTCAAATTCCCCCTGCGTATTCAGCTGTAAAATTAAACGGCAAGAAATTATACGAATATGCAAGACAAAATATTTCTGTTGAAAAACAGGGAAGGCTTATAAATGTAAAGGATATCGAACTTCTTAAATTCAACGGCAGCAGCGCACTTATAAAAGTTAAATGCAGCAAGGGTACCTATATGAGAACACTTTGCAACGATATAGGTGACAGGCTCGGAACACTTGGACATATGGGAATTTTAATCAGGACGGAATCAAAAGGTTTACATATTAAAAATTCTGTAAACCTACAACAGCTTAAATTTTTAAACGATAATAATCGTTTGAGCGAATGTATAATTCCTGTTGAGGATATATATAAGTTGGATAAAATTTATATAGAGGAAAAATATTATAGCAGGCTGATTGCCGGAAATGAAGTAACCGCAAAAGCAAATGTACAAAATGATGAATTTTACGCATACTGCGATAATACTCTTATTGGTATAGGCAAAAAAACAGGTGAAAATACAATTAAAATAGACAAAATGCTTATTTAAGTCGGGTGGAAACATATGAGAAATATAAACGGTTCATGTATTGCAATAGGTAACTTTGACGGTATACATGTGGGACATGATGTCCTTATCAGAAGGATGATTGATTTAAGCAAGGAAAATAATCAAGACAGCATAATTATTACATTTAAATATGTTAGGAATGACCTTAAAAAATCTTCTATGAATATGAAATATATCAACAGTCCTCATTCTAAATTAGAGATATTAAAATCTTATAATGTAAATGAAGTTGTAGAAATAGAGCTAAACGAGGTTGTATCAAAATACACTCCGGAACAATTCATAAAATTATTAGTGGATAGCTATGATGTAAAAAATATCGTAGTAGGATATAATTTTACATTCGGACACAAGGCGAGCGGCAATATAAATACATTAAAAGAGTTTCAGAATAAATACGGATACCTTGTGGAGGAAATATATCCTGTTAAATATAACGGTATTGCCATAAGCTCCACATTGGTGCGATCCCTGTTAACCGAAGGGAAAGTTCGCGAAGCCAATACGCTTTTATTAAATAAATATACCATATTCCACGATGAATTAAATATTGATTTTAATAAAAATATAGGTTTTGTAAATAATAAAAGCAGCATTTTAGTTCCTCCCGACGGAAAGTATTTAGTGACGGCAGGAAAAAAAGAGTACATTTTGACCATTGTATCCAACAAAAACGGAGCTGCTTTGATTTTTGATAAAAAAATTGAAGAAAACAAAGACATTGTATTTATAAGCAGGGCTTCTTAACAAAAACATGAGATTCTTTGCTGCGCTCACAATGACACAGAAGAATTCTGATAATAAAAAAATTGTTGTTTACAAAATTATAGTAATATGGTAGAATTTATTGGTTCCATAGACTAAGTTTAACGACTCCTCAACGTTTTGCTTGGATTATGGTGAAAAATTATATATTTGGAGGTAAAAATGAATAAGGAACAAAAAACACAAATTATTGAACAGTACAGGATTAATGAAAAAGATACCGGTTCTCCTGAAGTTCAAATAGCTTTATTGACTTTCAGAATCAACAATCTTACCGAGCATTTAAAGGACAATAAAAAAGACCATCATTCAAGAAGAGGTCTTTTGCAAATGGTTGGACAAAGAAGAGGTTTTCTTAACTACTTAAAAGATTCAGACATCGAAAGATATAGAAGCATTATAGCAAAATTAGGATTAAGAAGATAATAAGCAAAAGCGGGGGAACCCGCTTTATATTTTACCGTTAAAGGAGGTAACATGGAGGAAAAAATATTTAAATATATGCTTGCCGGAAGAGAATTAAAAGTAACTGTCGGCAAAATCGCTGAACTTGCTAACGGTTCTTGTATAGTTCAATACGGGGATACCGTTATAATGGCAAATGTGGCAGCATCAAAAGAACCAAGGCAAGGCATTGATTTTTTTCCGCTGAGCGTAGATTTTGAGGAAAAGCTATACTCTGTAGGGAAAATACCCGGCGGATTCATAAAAAGAGAAGGCAAGCCGGGCGAAAAGGCAATACTTACTTCACGATTAATAGACAGACCATTAAGACCGCTTTTCCCGGACGGTTTCAGAAATGACGTTTCCGTAACCGTAACTGTTTTGTCGGTTGACCAGGACTGCTCACCGGAAATAGCCGGTATGATTGGCTCATCAATAGCGTTATCCATATCGGACATACCGTTTGACGGACCTACGGGAGCTGTAAATGTAGGTCTAATTGACGGAAAGTTCATTGTTAACCCAAACAGCAGAGAAAGGGAAATAACCGACCTTAATTTGACTGTTTCAGGAACAAAGGAAGCAATCATGATGGTTGAAGCAGGCTCAAATGAAATTTCCGAAGAAACAATGCTTGATGCAATATTGTTCGCACATGAAGAAATAAAGAAAATTTGTGACTTCATAACTGAAATTGCTAATGAGACAGGAAAAGAAAAATCGGATTATGCTAAATTCCTATGCGATGAAAATATTGAGAAAGAAATCAGGGAATATGCCGCTCCAATAATCAATGAAGCCATTATCGAAGAAGATAAGCTTAAAAGGCAAGAAAATATTGATAACTTTAAAGCAAAGGCTAAAGAAATATTCTTGGAAAAATATCCTGATAATGAAGAAGATATCGGGGATGCCTTATATTCAATAATTAAGGAAAAGGTAAGAGAAAATATTCTTGTAAGAGGAATAAGACCTGACAACCGAACGATAGACGAAATCAGAAAAATATCATGTGAAGTAGGAATTCTTCCGAGAACACACGGCTCCGGACTTTTCACAAGAGGTCAGACACAGGTGCTTACTGTTGCAACCCTTGGGGTTTCCAGTGACGAACAGACACTGGACGGTATTTCCGAAGAAACTTCAAAACGTTACATGCATCATTACAATTTCCCTTCCTATTCTGTCGGTGAAACAAGACCATCAAGAGGACCCGGAAGAAGAGAAATAGGTCACGGTGCTTTGGCAGAAAGAGCATTGGAACCTGTTTTACCAAGCGAAGAAGTTTTTCCTTACACAATAAGACTTGTTTCCGAAGTTTTAAGCTCAAACGGTTCAACATCACAGGCAAGTGTGTGCGGCTCAACACTGTCCTTAATGGATGCGGGAGTTCCTATTAAAGCACCGGTTGCAGGAGTTGCAATGGGCTTAATGAAGGAAGGAGACAATGTTGTTGTTCTGACAGACATTCAGGGAATGGAAGATTTTCTTGGTGACATGGACTTTAAGGTTGCGGGAACCAAAGATGGAATTACTGCAATTCAAATGGATATAAAGGTACATGGAATAGACAAAAACATTTTATCAAATGCTTTGGAAAAAGCTCGTATCGGAAGATTGTTCATATTGGGTAAAATGCTTGCATGCATTGATAAGCCAAGAGAAGAAGTAAGCAAGTACGCACCTAAGATTATTTCAATGACTATAAATCCTGACAAAATAAGAGATGTAATCGGCGCAGGCGGAAAAGTTATCAATAAGATTATTGAAGAAACAGGAGTTAAAATTGATATTGAAGATGACGGCTCCGTTTTAATAGCAGCTGAAAATGTTGAAAGTGCATACAAAGCTAAGAAAATAATCGAAGGAATTGTTAAAGAAATTGAAGTAGGCGAAATAATGCTTGGAAAAGTTGTGAGATTAGCAGCCTTTGGAGCCTTTGTGGAGCTTACCGACAACAAGGACGGATTACTTCATATTTCACAAATTTCTGACAAAAGAGTTGCAAAGGTTGAAGATGTTTTGAAGGTGGGAGATGAAGTCTTGGTAAAGGTTATTGAAATTGACAACCAGGGCAAAATAAAGCTTTCACGAAAAGCAGCAATGCAGCAGCAAACAGAAGAATAAAAAAACCACAAGATAACAAATATCATATCCATATACCTAACCCCTTAAATTAACTTGTATTTTATGTAAATATTTGATAGTATAATCATAAATATCCCTCATGAATAATACATATTATTATAAGGGGGATTTTTATGAAATTTTTTTGTGATAAAATAGCATTCATAAGAAAGGTCTTAATAATAATATTTTTGACAACAATTATATTACTTCTTATATTGGGCAGATTTAGAACTATGAGAGTAAAAATGGTCGGAGAGGTTAATATTGTCCGGCTGATGTAAGTATAATCAAACTGGAGGAAAAATGATAAAAAAGCACACATTGGACAACGGATTAAGAATTGTAATGGAAAAAATCGATTATGTCAGATCTGCATCCATTGGTATATGGGTTAATGTAGGTTCAAATAATGAAAATGAAGAAACAAACGGATTATCACATTTTATTGAGCATATGCTTTTTAAAGGAACAGATAACAGGAAAGCTAATGAGATTGCAGAGGACATAGACAATTTAGGCGGTCAGCTTAACGCATTTACCAGCAAAGAATGCACTTGCTTTTATGTTAAAGTATTAGATGAAAATATCAACGAAGCATTGGATATACTTTCTGATATGTTCTTCAACTCATTGTTTTCGCAAGAAGAAATAGAAAAAGAAATATCTGTTGTCATAGAAGAAATAAAAATGTATGAAGATTCTCCCGAGGATATTGTACATGATAAGTTGTCTGAAGTTATTTTTAGCGGCAGTCCCATGGCATATAATATTCTTGGTACCGAAGAAAATTTGAAAACTTTTAATAACTCGAAAGTCAAAAAATATATGGAGAAAAACTATTCTCCTTCAAATACTGTAGTTGCAATTGCCGGAAGCTTTGATGAAGAAGAATTAATCAGTATTATAGAACAAAAATTTAAATATTGGGAAAATGAAGAAGTAAGACATGTTCATAAGGAATCAACTTATCAAAGAAAAGTGATAGGAATCAACAAGGATTTGGAACAGCTTCATATGTGCATAGGCAATAGGACAATCGGAAGGCATGATAAAAATTACCATCCTCTCTTAGTTTTAAACAATTTGTTCGGTGGAACAATGAGCTCAAGAATCTTTCAGGAAGTAAGAGAGAAAAAAGGTCTTGTTTATTCAGTTTATTCGTTTGTATCCAATTATTCCAATACAGGCATTTTCAGCATTTATGCAGGTATGAGCTACGAACAGGCAGAAGATGCATTAAGAACTATATTAAAGGAAATGGTAAATATTAAGAACGGCAATATCTCACAGGAAGAGTTCTTAAGGGCAAAACAGCAAATTAAAGGAAACTACATTTTAAGCCTTGAAAGCACGTCAAGCAGAATGTCTGCCATTGGCAGAAGAGAATTGTTATACAATGAAATTATATATCCCGAAGAAGTAATTGAAAGTATCAACAATGTTAAAATGGAAGATGTTTTGGAAATTGCCGGGGAGTTGTTCAAAATTGAAAACTTAAGCATTACTTTTACGGGGAATTTAAATAAACATTCTGATATTGAAGAAAAAATCAATAAAGTATTAGGAGAAAAATATGAAAATTAGGATAGTAAAGAATAATCCGTTTAAATTGCCCGAATATGAAACAAAGGGCTCTGCGGGAGTAGACCTTCAGGCTTATGTTGAAGAACCGATGATTTTAAAACCATTGGAAAGAGCGTTGGTCCCAACAGGTTTATTCATTGAACTTCCTGAAGGCTATGAGGCTCAGGTGAGAGCAAGAAGCGGTTTGGCAATTAAACACGGCATAAGTCTCGTAAACGGAATAGGAACAATCGACTCTGATTACAGGGGAGAGATAAAAGTAATTTTAATTAATCTTGGAGATAAGGATTTTACCGTAAACAACGGTGACAGAATTGCCCAAATGGTAATAATCAAGCATGAGCGGGCAGACTTTGAATTGGTTGAAGATTTAAACGAAACAGAAAGAGGAAGCGGAGGTTTTGGACACACGGGAATTCATTGACGAGTGCAATTATAACTTGAACAACAATTTAATATATTGATAGGGGGGGAGTATATGAAATTGAGCGAGCTGTACAGCAAAGAAATAATTAATATAGACACCGGTGAAAATTTGGGTATTTTCGGTGATTGTGACTTGGTTATAGATGAAAAAACAGGCGAAATAATCAGTTTTATATCAGGCAGCAATTCACATTTCACATTTTTTAAGGAGCCTAAAAGAAAAGAAATATTGTGGAAGCATATTAAAAAAATAGGAAGCGACATGATTATAATAGAAAATGAATGAGACTGCGAGGTGCCATTTATGCCCTAACACAATTTATGCTGCGTTAGGAGAAAATAAATTGGGGAACGAGACTGCGCATGTATATTATTAGTAAAACTCCAAAGAATAATCAGGAATACCTGATTATTTTTTAATGGAGGAATTATGGAATACAACAACTCAAATATTGAGAACAAATCAAATCAGCCATCCTTTAATAACATGGACGGTCAAAGAGACTATCAGCAAAATCAATCCTCAACGGAGCCTAAGAATCCTTTTATATTCAGCGGCACTCCAAGCGACAATCAAGACAGCAGCCAGCCTATGGAAAATGTAAAGCAGGTTGGAAGCATAACTGAAATAGAACCTGTTAAAGATATTTGTTTTATAAGTATAATCGGAGAAATTGAAGGACACACTTCATTGCCTCCCCAAAGCAAAACAACAAAATATGAACACATCATACCTTTGATTATAGGAGCCGAAATGGATCCCCTGATTAAGGGGGTATTACTGTTAATAAATACCGTGGGAGGAGATGTTGAAGCAGGTCTTGCCATTTCGGAATTGGTAGCAAGTATTACTAAGCCTACGGTTTCCATTGTTTTAGGCGGGGGGCACAGTATAGGAACAGCTCTGGCGGTATCTGCCGAATATTCTTTTATAGCTCCTACGGGAACTATGACAATTCATCCCATAAGAACCAATGGATTTGTAATAGGTGTGCCTCAAACATTCAGATATTTTCAAAAAATGCAGGAGAGAATCACAAACTTTATAGTAATGAATTCTCATGTTGACAGGAAGGCATTATTGGAATATATGTATGACACCGATGAAATAGCCAATGATGTGGGAACAGTTTTAAATGCGGAAGAAGTTGTTGAAATCGGACTGATAGACGAAATAGGCGGCTTCAGCTCAGCAATGCAAAAGCTGAGGGAACTTATCGACAATATGTGACAAACATTATTGGATACATTCCTTTTACCTACAAAACTTGACTTATAATAAAGGTGTGTACTTATTCCTCTGAGAAATGGGGTTAGGGCATCTCGCAGTCTAATTCACCTAAATTATCATTGCGAAATGCTCATATCCTATGATATAATTAATTTTACAAAGAAACAGGGGGACATTGTTTTAAAATGGCTAAAACAAAAGAAGCAAACAAATCAAATAAGAAAACAAGCACCAAGAAGGGTACAAGCATTAAACAATCCAATAATAATATATTACAAAAAGAAATAATGGGTATTTTTATTGTTTCATTTGCGGTATTTATGATTATAGTAACCACAAAAGAAGCTCAGACGGGAATAATAGGAAGAAGCATAAATTTATTTACTCATTCGGCATTTGGAGCCGGCTCCGGGGTATTACCATACTTTATCTTAGCAATCGGTGTTATGAGACTCTTAAATATAATAATATTGAGTGATAACAATCAAATAGCCGCAATTATAGGGTTTTTTCTTTGTTTCATCATATACAAGGGAGTATCTGACCCGGAAGTATATGCACAAATTGCCGCCAGCGGCGATTTTCGGGAATTGGTAAAATCTTCGGTTGCCTTAGGAATGCTTAACAAAGGCGGAGGCATTTTAGGAAATATAATCACATTTTTATTTGATAAGCTTTTAGGTAAAAAAGGAATATACATAGTTTTGGGAGCACTTACTTTCTCATTGATTGTTCTTCTGACAAATCAAAGCATAATCGGTATTTTGAAAATAATATCAAGTTATATAAAGAAATTCTCAAATGCGATATACAGATTCATATTTACGGAAGATGACGATAATACAAAAAAAGAAAAACATTCAAAGAAACAGACTGATGAAAATAATATAAAAATTTATGATTATATGAGCCCTGTATCAGAAAATAAAAAAGCGGAAATTACCCAGCTTAAAATTGAAGATATACAAAAACCGGATAATAAAACGGAAGAGGCAAAAATTGATACCGTAAAGCCGGTTGAAGAGAAAAAGGAAAAAGAAAAGGAAAAATTTGAACAAAAAGAAATAACTGATGATATCATTACTATTGCCGGAGTAAAAACCGACAACTACAAGCTGCCCTCAATAAAGCTTTTGGATCCTTTGCCTCTTCATATGAAGGGGGATAAGGAAGATTTAAAAAAAGACGGTGAAAAACTAATTGAAACATTAAACAGTTTTAACATACCTTGCAACATACTTCAGATAAATAAGGGTCCGACAATTACCAGGTATGAAATTCAGCCTGCTCCAGGAATTAAGGTAAGCCGTATAACGGCATTATCAAACGATATAGCATTAGCTCTCGCAACCTCGGATATACGTATGGAAGCACCGATACCGGGCAAAGCGGCAATAGGCATAGAGGTTCCCAACAGGACAAAAACAAGTGTATATTTAAGAAGTTTAATTGAATCAAAGGAATATAAATCTGTTACAACGAACCTACCGTTTGCCCTCGGCAAGGATATAGCAGGCAAAAACATTATTGCGAGCATTGATAAAATGCCTCACATGCTTATAGCGGGAGCTACGGGTTCAGGAAAAAGCGTGTGTATCAATTCACTTATAATGAGTATTCTGTTTAAAGCAAAACCTGATGAGGTAAAGCTTATACTGATTGATCCAAAGGTTGTTGAGCTTAGCATCTACAACGGTATTCCGCATTTGTTAATACCTGTTGTAACAGATCCGAGAAAGGCAGCAAACGCCTTAAACTGGGCGGTTTCGGAAATGACAAACCGCTACAAAATTTTTGCTCAAAACAGTGTAAGAGACATAAGCTCCTACAATGAGAAAATGGTAAGAGAAAACCAGGAAAAAATGCCGCAAATCGTAATAATTATCGATGAATTGGCTGATTTGATGACGGTGGCTTCTTCGGAGGTTGAAGAATATATTACCCGTATTGCTCAGCTTGCAAGAGCCTGCGGCATGCACCTCGTTATTGCTACACAAAGACCGTCCGTGGATGTTATTACGGGAGTAATTAAGGCAAATATACCTTCACGTATTGCATTTGCGGTATCCTCTCATATAGATTCAAGAACAATTTTGGATACGGGCGGAGCGGAAAAGCTTTTAGGCAAGGGAGATATGCTGTACCACCCAATAGGTCTTCCAAAGCCGGTAAGAATCCAGGGTACATTTATATCGGATGATGAAATCAAAAGGGTTGTAGACTCCATTAAAGAGCAGCAAATAGAAATAAAAACAGGAAAACAAAATGAAATAATAAAAGAAATAGAAAATCAGACAAGTAACGAAGAAGTTGATGAATATTTGGAACAGGCAATTGATATGGTTGTATGTGACGGTCAGGCTTCCGTATCGTACATCCAAAGAAAATTTAAAGTAGGATATTCAAGAGCTGCACGAATAATTGATCAGCTTGAGGAAAGAGGCATCGTTGGTGGACACGAAGGCAGTAAACCAAGGAAGGTGCTTATTACACAAGAAGAATTAGACCAAATGAAAGGAAATTAAGATTGAAAAAAATATATATGCATTCCCTTGGATGCTCCAAAAATCTTGTTGATTCGGAAAACATGCTTGGCATACTGACAAAAAAGGGATATAAGGTAACTGATTATGCTGATAAGGCGGATTACATCATAATAAATACTTGCTCCTTCATAAATGATGCACAGCAGGAATCGGTAAATGCAATACTTTTTGCAGCAGACATTAAAAATAACATAAATAAAAAAGCAAAAATAATAGTTACAGGCTGCCTTTCCCAAAGATTTGGGGAAGAGCTTGGAAAAGAAATCCCGGAAGTGGATATTATAGTAGGAACCGGTGGTTTTGAAAAAATCAACGAATTTATTGATGAATACGAGAAAGATAAAAAGCTTTTGGTAGATACAACCATTGCATTGGATATTGATAAGGATATTCCAAGAAACACATTGACCGAAAGCTGGTATGCCTATTTAAAAATAGCGGAAGGATGCAGCAACCACTGCACCTATTGCGTAATACCTCAGCTCAGAGGTCCCTATAAAAGCCGTAAAATAGAAAGTATTGTGGAGGAAGCAAAAATACTTGCGCTTAAAGGAGCTAAAGAAATAATAATTATTGCGCAGGATACAAGCAAGTACGGACTTGATATTTACGGTGAAAGAAAGCTTCATGAGGTTATTAGAAGGGTTTCGGAAATAGAAGGTGTTAAGTGGATAAGAATTCATTATTTGTATCCCGAAGACATTTATGATGAGCTTATAAATGAATTTAAGAATAATGAAAAGTTAACTAAATATTTTGATATTCCGATGCAGCATATCAATGACAGAATATTAAAAAGAATGAACAGAAACACCAGCAGAAAACAAATTCTTGACCTTATTGACAAAATCAGAGAAGAAGTTGACGGAGCAATAATCCGTACATCTTTGATAACCGGCTTTCCCGGCGAAACAAAGGAAGAACATGAAGAGCTAAAGAATTTCCTCATGGAATATAAGCTTGACAGAGTCGGAATTTTCAAATATTCAAGGGAAGAGCATACGCCGGCATATAAGCTGCCCGGACAAATAGACGAAGAAGTGAAGCAGGAAAGATTTAATGAGTTAATGGAAATTCAGCAAGGTATATCTTATGAAAATAATTTGTTGAAAATAGGAATGACCTACGACGTTTTAATTGAGGAGAAGGATGTTGAAAATATTTATGTAGGGAGAACCTACATGGATTCAGTTGAAATTGACGGCTGTGTTTATGTTACATCTGATAAGGAGTTAAGCTTGGGCGATTTTTATAGGGTTAAAATAAGCGATGTATTAGAATATGATTTGATGGGAGATGAGGTTGATGAATTGGTTTAAGAATTTAAATTTACCAAATAAGCTTACAGTTATAAGAGTATTTGCAATACCTGTATTTTTAATATTCTTATATATAAGCAAAGGGATTTTCAAATTTATGCCTCTGTTAATTTTTGCGGGCGCGGCTGTAACTGATGCTATTGACGGACACATTGCAAGGAGAGATAACTTAATAACTGATTTCGGCAAATTCATGGATCCTCTTGCTGATAAGCTTTTAACAGCTTCAGCTTTCATAGCATTCGTCGAAATAGGATATTTAAGTTCATGGGTTGTTGTGTTGATTATATCAAGAGAATTTTTAGTTTCGGGATTCAGAACATTGGCTGCTTCAAAAGGTGTTACCATTGCTGCCAATGCATGGGGGAAAATAAAAACGGTGTTTCAGATGGTATTAATTATTACTGTCTTAATTAACTACACAGGTTATTTTGGTTTTACAAATCCTCTTATAACTCCTTTAATTGCAATAACAGTATTATTGACTGTTACTTCGGGAGCCGTATATATTTATGAAAATATGGGCGTTATAAAAAATTAAATTATTGACAATACATATTAGTTTATGTATAATTACGAGTGAACAAATGTTCTGAGAAGGAGTCGGATATGGAAAAGGATAAGGCCCTTGAGCTGGCCATTGCTCAAATTGAAAAACAATTCGGTAAAGGCTCTATAATGAGGCTTGGAGAAAATGCCAAATTAAATATAGAAGCTATACCAACCGGTGCGTTGACACTTGATATTGCAACGGGAATCGGCGGAGTACCTAAAGGAAGAATCATTGAAATATACGGACCTGAATCATCCGGTAAAACAACCGTTGCATTACATATAGTAGCGGAATCACAAAAAAAAGGAGGCATAGCCGCATTCATAGATGCTGAGCATGCTCTTGACCCCGCATATGCCAAAAATCTTGGTGTAAAGGTTGAAGATTTAATTATTTCGCAGCCGGATACCGGAGAACAAGCCCTTGAAATAGCCGAAGCTTTAGTTCGGAGCGGAGCTATAGATATAATTGTTGTAGACTCTGTAGCCGCATTGGTACCAAAGGCTGAAATAGACGGGGAAATGGGAGATTCACACATGGGGCTGCAGGCAAGATTAATGTCTCAGGCTCTCAGAAAGCTTGCCGGTGCTATCAGCAAATCAAACACAGTGGCTATATTCATCAACCAATTGCGTGAAAAAATAGGTGTTATGTTTGGTAGTCCGGAGACCACAACGGGAGGCAGAGCTCTTAAATTTTATGCTTCAATGAGAATGGATGTAAGAAGAGTAGAAACCTTGAAAAAGGGTGATGATGTTTACGGCAACAGAACAAGGGTAAAAATTGTTAAAAATAAAGTCGCACCTCCTTTTAAACAGGCTGAATTCGATATCATATACGGCAAGGGCATATCAAAGGAAGGATGTATACTTGATATGGCAGTGGAAGCGGGAGTGGTAAATAAATCCGGTTCATGGTATTCTTACGAAAGTACAAGAATAGGACAAGGCAGGGAAAACTCAAAAGAATATCTTCTGTCAAATCCGGAGCTTATGACTGAAATAGAAAATAAGGTGTTAAAAAAGTTTGAAATAGGAGATTTTAAATTAACCTCGGACGATAAAGATATATCGCCGGATGATTAAGCGGAAGTGGGACATGTCTCAGTATACGGAAAATCTCTGCGTGTAAGAGGAATATTCCCGATACTACAGATTTTATATAAAAGGTACTCTATGGTGCCTTTTTTCTCATAAAAGTAGTTTACATAAACTTAATTATGTAAACATTAGGTCGCAATTATTCTTTATATTATGTAAAATATGCAAATTTAGACATTATATCTTGACATTAGTTATAAATAATTATAAAATAAATTATATTCAAGTTTTATAGAAAACTTATTAATATAACTATAATAATATAAATATGTTTTAGAAGATACACATTTTTTATTTTGATTTAAAAAAATGTATATATTTCGCAGCTTGAAAATTTAATATGGGAGGTGCTGGATTGTTCGATGTAATTGAGGTAATAGTAGGTATTATCTGCGCAATAATAGGTATAATTATAGGATTTTTCATTCGTAAAAATATATCTGAAAGCAAAATAGGTAGTGCTGAATTAGAAGCTAAAAGGATAGTTGAAGAAGCAACACAAAAATCTGAAACAAGAAAAAAAGAAATACTTGTTGAAGCAAAAGACGAAGCTCACAGATTAAGAAATGAATATGAAAGAGAAAACAAAGAAAGAAGAAACGAAATTCTAAGATCTGAAAAAAGATTAATAAAAAAAGAAGAAATGCTTGACTCTAAGGGCATGGTAGTAGAAAAGAAAGAAGAAACGCTCCAAAAGAAATTAAAAGAAGTTGAAACAAAACAAAGCAAATTAGAAGCAATTCATCAAAAACAAGTTGAGGAACTTGAAAGAATTTCAGGGCTTTCAACAGAAGATGCAAAAAATATGTTAATTGATAACATAAAAAGGGAAGCCGAACAAGAAGCAGCAATTGCTGTTAAAGAAATTGAAAGGGAATCAAAAGAAACTGCGGAAAGAAAAGCACGTGAAATTATTACATATGCAATTCAAAAATGTTCTGCAGACCATGTAGCAGAAACAACTGTATCTGTAGTTGACCTGCCAAACGATGAAATGAAGGGCAGGATAATAGGCAGGGAAGGTAGAAATATAAGAGCCTTGGAGCAGCTTACAGGTATAGATATTATAATAGATGATACACCGGAAGCGGTAGTTATTTCCGGATTTGACCCTATTAGAAGAGAAGTAGCCAGATTAGCACTTGAAAAATTAATTGCTGATGGAAGAATACATCCCGCAAGAATTGAAGAGATGGTTGAAAAGGCTAAAAAAGAAGTAGAACAAATAATTAAGGATGAAGGTGAACAGGCAACTCTTGATACCGGAATTCACGGTCTTCACCCTGAACTTATTAAATTATTGGGAAGATTGAAGTTCCGAACAAGTTACGGTCAAAATGTATTGAAACACTCAATTGAAGTATCATACTTGGCAGGAATCATGGCCGCCGAATTAGGTGCTGATGTTAAAATAGCAAAGCGTGCCGGTTTATTGCATGATATCGGAAAAGCAGTGGATCATGAAGTAGAAGGTCCTCATGTTACAATTGGTGAAGACTTAGCTAAAAAATACAAGGAAAGCAAGGCCGTAATACATGCAATAGCAGCCCATCACGGAGATATTGAACCGCAAACCGTAGAAGCTGTTTTAGTCCAGGCTGCAGATGCCATATCGGCTGCAAGACCGGGAGCAAGAAGAGAAACCCTTGAGACATATATTAAGAGACTTGAAAAATTAGAGGAAATTTCAAATTCATTTGAAGGGGTGGAAAAGTCTTTTGCAATACAAGCCGGAAGAGAAGTAAGAATAATGGTTAAACCGGAAGTTACAAGCGATTCAAGCATAATTTTAATAGCAAAAGATATAGTTAAAAAGATTGAAGAAGAAATGGAATACCCCGGACAGATTAAAGTCAACGTAATAAGGGAAATAAGAGCAACAGAATATGCAAAGTAATAAGTTCGAAAAATATGGAAGTAAACAGTAATTGTTTACTTCTTTTTAATGTCCAAAAAGTGAACAAATTGGTGATGAAGCTGTGCAATTCATGGGACAGTGGTGCTCTATCTTAAATAAATTACGTTGAAAGAGAAGGGGGATTGTTAAATAATTTAAATATTTATATTTTTATCAAATGTCGCAAAATGCTAATTTTGCGACATTTAATTCAAGAAATGTGAGTTTTTCGGAATACCTCTTCTTTTTGTAATTTCAACGTTTCTTATGATTTTTAATAATTCAGATAATTTTTCTTTTATAATTTCCTTTAATATATTTATAATTCATGTAACATTTTCCTTAACAATTTTATACTGCTTTCTAATCTTTTCTTGTTTTGATATAATTTATATAATTATTTTATATCATCTATAACCGCCATTCTTGACATTCTGAAATGCAAGTAAAAATATAATCTTATTTTACTATATAGCTTTACTTTCTTAAATGCTGACTATACCGGTTATCTTAATCAAAAAAACCTATAATCAGGTCACCTGCTGCAATTCTAAAATACCGTCAAAAAAGCGAGGCTTTAAAACGCGTTTAAACGAAAGATATTTTCTTCATTGACTGTTTACCTGCGCAGTATTGATTTATTTATGATTTCAATTTAATTTCGTTTATAAAAAGATTAAATTCGTCTACAGTAAGAAAATTTTAATTTACTATAGGAAATTAAGTATCATAAACTAATAATCAAAATCTGTTTCTCAACTTACGGTTCATGATGACGGGGATTCCGCCACAGTATGCTGGTTATTATATCACGGCAAATATTTGATTTGAATATATGATTTTATAAAATAAGCTTGTCTTTTAATTAAATTATCTATATAATTTAATCATAAATAATTTTGCGACATTTTTGTGTCGTCAGTATAGTATGAAATAAAAATGTTTTTATTAGATTATTCCGCATTCTTTCATGATGATCGCTTTTATAATAATTCAACAAAGAGGTGAAAATATTGTACATAAATTATAATGACCTGTGCCCTTCCCCACTGAGTGATTTCTTGGAATATTCAATTGCAATTAAAGGCAGAGCCGATAAGACTGTCAGCGAATATTTTCTTGATCTGCGAACATTTTATCGATTTCTTGTCATCAGATTTAAATTAAGCAAGGATATAGAAAATTTTGATAAAATCGACATCTCCCCTGTTACATTGGATGTTATAAAAAAAGTTAAAATTATGGACCTTCATTCTTTTATTGCTTATACCGACAGGGAAAGAAAAAATTCCAATCGAACAAAGGCAAGAAAAATGGCGGCACTTCGCTCTTACTTTAAATATTTATATTCCATAGTTAAAATTATTCCCGAAAATCCAGCTCTTGACTTAGAAACGCCAAAGAATAACAGTCGACTGCCGGTTGCCCTTACCTTGGATGAATCAAAAGATTTATTGTCTTCAATTTCCGGCTCAAACGAAAAACGTGATTATGCAATAATCATGCTGTTCTTAAATTGCGGTCTTCGTTTATCGGAGCTTATAAGCATTAATATTGACAAAATAAAAGGAGATACATTAACTGTTATCGGCAAAGGAAATAAAGAGCGTACTATATATTTAAACGATGTTTGCGTCAAAGCTATAGAAGATTATTTGGAAGTAAGGCAAGATCCTAAACCTGGACATGAAAAGGCTCTTTTTATAAGCAACAGAAAGACACGGTTTTCGCAAAAAGGAATTCAGCATATGTTAGACAAATACTTGACAGAAGCAGGTTTATCCGGTAAAGGATACTCCCCACACAAGCTCCGTCATACAGCAGCCACACTCATGTACCAATATGGGCATGTGGATATTCGTGCACTTCAGGAAATTTTAGGACATGAAAGCATTTCAACAACACAAATTTACACGCATATTAACAAGGACTTGCTCCGGGATGCTGTAAAACAAAATCCTCTAAATGAAATAACTGATTAGTGAAAAAAACAGGCATGGCTATAAAAGCAATCATGCCTGTAATATTAGGGGACTTAATTTAATGGTATCTTTATTATATCTCCGGGGTGTATGGGGTTATTATGTATATTGTTTAATTTTGATATTTGGTACACAACTTCTCTTATATCTTTATTCTCAGCATAATCGGTTGCTATTGACCAAAGGGTGTCACCCTGCTGAACGCTTACATAATCGAACTGGGGTATGTCCTTTGAATATGCATTTATTGTTAAAATTGAAGTAAAAGAAATCATACTGATTAATAAAATAGTAAGGAACATGAATCTTTTAAATTTATTTATATTGGTTACCCTGTATCTATTTAATATTATCATAGTCCACCTCGAACATATTTTCTAATTTAATTTTAGCAGAACAATAGTTCGATGTCAACATATTTTTTACATTTTTTCAAACAAATGTTTGATTTATTTGTTAAACTATGCTAAAATATAGAAAAACAAAAGAGGTGGAAATATGAGTTATGAAGGCTTAAGCGATAAGCAAGTTAAAATATTGCAATATATAAAGGATGAATTAACATTAAGAGGTTATCCCCCATCTATTCGTGAAATCTGCAAAGCTGTAGGTTTAAGCTCTACTTCTTCCGTACATGCACACTTGAATACATTAGAAGATAAAGGATACATAAAAAAAGGGACTAATAAAAGAAGAGCTTTGGAATTAATAGATATAGATGATATATGCAGCGACATGCCAAAAAAAGAAATTATAAATTTGCCGATTATAGGAACCGTAACAGCGGGCTCCCCTATTTTGGCTGTTGAAAATATTGATGATACTCTGCCAATTTCAATAGATTTTGTCGGAAATAAGGAATCATATGTACTTAAGGTAAAAGGTGAGAGTATGATTGAAGCAGGAATTTTGGATGGCGATTATGTTATTGTCAATTCACAGCACACAGCCAAAAACGGAGATATTGTTGTTGCATTGATTGGTGATGAAGCAACCGTTAAAACATTTTATAAAGAAAAAGATCATATTCGATTGCAGCCTCAGAACAGCTCTATGGATCCGATTTTAATAAAAGAGCCTTACATATTGGGTGTTGTAAAGGCTATTGTTAGAAAATATTAAAAAATAGTATTGATTTTATTGAATATATTGGTTATAATATTTGTAAGAAATGAATAGGCAGTCAGCATGGCTGACAAGATTGTTAATGTATAATAATTACTCTGCTGTTGACAGGGTAATTATTTTTTTTGTCCATTTATGACAACCGCCATTAACATTGCAAATGCAATCATTAATGTTAACGTTTCAAATGTAGATATAGGCTTCACCTCCTATTACTTGGAGTTAACCCCCTTTCATTGGAATGATCAGCCATACCCTGTTCTGCCTATTCTACAATATTTTACAATAATCTTCCAAATTTTACAAGTACATTTTTCTTTTTATTTCATCAAATTCCATCATTTTTTCAAGGGAAAGCATCACTCCCAATTTTACATGGTCGTAGAACAAGCCGCCCTGTATGTAGGCAATATATGGTGCCCTCATGGGCGCATCTGCGCTAAGCTCTATGGATGATCCGGAAACAAATGCTCCGGAAGCCATTATTACCTGATTTGTGTATCCCGGCATATCCCAGGGAACTGGAGAAACGTGACCGTCCACGGGAGATGCTGCCTGAACAGCTTCACAAATTTTAATTACCATATCTTTATTGTTAAATTTAATTGCCTGAATTATATCGCTTCTGTCCTCTTCCAATTCGGGAGTTATTTCAAAACCAAGCGAACTGTACACTCCTCCAAATAAAAGCGCGCCTTTTAATGCTTCACTCACTATATGCGGTGCGAAAAACAATCCCTGCAATGTGTTCCTTGTCGTTCCGAATGTAAGACCTATTTCCTTTCCCACTCCCGGAGCTGTAAGACGGTTTGCTATCCTGTCAATTACAACCTTTTTGCCAACCACATATCCTCCCGACAGGGCAATTCCGCCGCCCGGATTTTTAATAAGTGAGCCTACCACAACATCCGCTCCGATATCAGAGGGCTCAAATTCACTGACAAATTCTCCGTAGCAGTTGTCAACCATTATATATATGTTTGGATATACTTCGCGGATTTTTTCTATTGCATGCTTTATTTTTTCGATTGTAAGCGCCGGGCGAAAGCTGTAGCCCGTTGAGCGCTGAATCATAAGCAGCTTTGTTTTCATTGTTACTTCTTTTACGGCACTTTCCCAATCTATGTCATTGTTGTAAAGAGGAATTTCCTTGTATATTATTCCCGCTTCCCTTAAATTTCCCGGCTCGTTTCCTTCTTCTCCCAAAACAGTGAGCATTGTGTCATAAGGTCGTCCCGAAATAGATATAACCTCATCATCGTGCTGCAATATACCTGACAGCGTCAAGTAAAGAGCATGAGTTCCGGAAGCTATTGAAGGTCTTACCAATGCATCTTCCGTATGAAATACGGATGCAAATATTTTTTCAACCTTTTCTCTTCCCACATCATCATAGCCATATCCCGTGTTCCAATAAAAATTTGTATAATCAAGCCTGTGCTCCTGCATTGCAAGTATTACCTTGTATTGATTATACTCTCTTACCTTATCGATTTTTTCAAAGTGATTTTTAATGTTTTCTTCAATTTTCATCACATAATTATAAACAGTTTCGCTGACGCCAAACTGTTTACATAATATTTCTTCTGTTAACATTTATTGCTCCTCTGTCTCATTAATGAATAGTTTTACCTGCTTAAAAGGCAGTATTGATGTAATTGCATGCTTGTAAATTAATTGCTGACCTTTGTCTGTTTGGATAAAGATAACATAATTATCAAAACCTAAGACTGAGCCCGTAAGCTTAAAGCCATTGTTCAGATAAACGGTTATTGTTATTTTTTCTCTTCTGACATTGTTTAAAAAAGAATCCTGTAAATTAATTATATTCATCCCCTTCCTCCTCTTCTTAATTTAAATTATTTATATGTTCTAAAATATTTTTTACGGTATTGCCGGCTTCATCTAAGTTATCCATACTGAACCACTTGACATTCTTATCTTTTAAAAACCATGTATATTGCCTTTTGGCAAATCTTCTGGTGTTTCGTTTCAAAATATTGGCTGCTTCTTCTAAGTCCATACTTCCTTCAAGATAATCAATAATTTCCTTATACCCTATTCCCCTCATTGATACCAAGTTTTTATCATACCCATTATCTATAAGTGATTTAACTTCTTCTACAAGTCCATTTGAAAGCATTTCATCAACTCTTTGATTTATTCTTTCATAAAGGACTTTTCTCTCCATTGAAAGACCAATCAATACGCAGTCATATTTTTTGCTTTCTTTTCTAACATCGGTGTTTAGCTCGGAAAATTTTTTCCCGGTTATATCATACACTTCCAAAGCCCTGATAACTCGTTTTATATTATTTTTATGAATTCTTTGTGCCGATATAGGATCAATTTTAATTAATTTGTCATATAGAGCTTCTTCCCCATATTCATTATAATAATAAGTGTAGTATTCCCTTAATTTTTCATTGGATTTGGCATTGCTAAAATCCAAATCATATATCAGGGAATTAACATACAGACCGCTTCCGCCTGCAATTACAGGAATCTTGTCTTTCAACAGCAAATTATCAATTATTTTTTCAGCATCATTTTTAAATTCAGATACTGAATAATTTTCATCCGGATTAACAATATCAATCATATGATGAATGACACCGCGTTTTTCATTTTCAGTTATTTTTGCGGTTCCAACATCCATTCCTTTGTATATTTGCATGGAATCGGCTGATATAACTTCAGTATTCAGCTTTCTTGCAAGCTCCACCGACACATATGTTTTTCCCACTGCCGTAGGTCCGACTATTACAATTATTTTATTGCTCATTATATTTCCCTAACTTTGAATTCTTTCAAACATTTTTTCAATTTCATATTTAGTCATTTTAATTATTACAGGTCTTCCGTGAGGACATGTGTACGGGTTATCTGTCATTCTAAGGTCATTTAACAGTGCCTTTACTTCGGAGATATGCAGCTTATCTCCGGATTTCACGGATTTAACGCATGCATTTTTAATAATTTTTTCTAATACAAAATCCAAGTTTGACTTAGTTACTTCCTTTAAGGAATCAAGAATTGAATAAAATACATCCTTTAAATTTGAATCCTTAAATATTGTTGGTATGTTATTAATTAGTATAGCATTATTTCCAAAGTTTTCAATGGAAATTCCTAAATTTTCAAATATTTCCGCATTAGACATTGCAGTCTGGTGATCATCATAAGATAAATTTATTACTTCCGGAATTATTTCCTGTATTAAAATATCCATTGAATTATACTGTTTTAAAAATTTCTCGTAATTAATTCTTTCATGAGCCGCATGCTGATCGATCATAAGCATTTCTGTTTTTTCAATATTTTCACAAATTATATATGTATCCATCAGTATGCCTATAACAGACAGCTCGGGCAGCCTGCTTTCATCCTTTTTTTCCTCAATGAATGTTTCCTGCTTGAGTTCAGGCTTTCCATAAGGTATATGTGATTCTTTTATCGGCATATTCTTTTCTTCTTCAATTGCTTTCTCAAAAATATTTATACTTTCATTAATACTTTTCTCAGAAAAATCAATTTCCGTAATCTTTATGTTCTCAATTTCTTCCGTGGGTTCAATACCGTCCGGCTTATATGGATTTTTTTCGAAATATACCGACCCTTCTTTATCTTCTGAAAAATTGCTTTCAAATATACTTGAGTTACTGACGTTTTTTGAAGATTCATGCAATATTGTTTCCTTTTTTACTTCCTTCATTATACTGATGGAATGTAAAGCCGAATAAATTGCTTTTTTAACTTCATTTAAAACTGCTTCTTCATTTTGAAAGCGTACTTCGGTCTTTGCGGGATGAACATTTACATCAACCACTGCAGGGTCAATTTCTATCTTTATAAAGCATGCAGGATATTTGTTTTTAGGAAGCAAAGTGTTGTATGCAGCTTCGATATAATAATTCATTCGTTTATGCTTTATTACTCTTCCGTTAACAAATACAATCTGTTGTTTTCTGTTCCCCCTGTAATAATTTAAATTAGTGGTATAGCCTGTGATATTAGCAATGTCACTCTCATAGTCAACCTTTATAAGTGAATTGTAAAGGTCCTTTTCATAAAGACTTGAAATAGTGTTTATGAAATTATTTGTTTTCGGAGTTCTGAAAGCAACCATATTATTGTTTATGTATTTAAATGAAATATTCTCTTTGGAAAGAGCCAGCGAAACAACAGTCTCGTTAATGCTTAGGCTTTCTGAAGTATCGCTTTTTAAAAACTTCTTCCTTGCGGGAACATTGTAAAAAAGGTCAGTAACGGTAATTGTTGTTCCCACAGGGCAGCCTACAGCTTCCTTCGAGAGAACTATTCCCCCTTCAATTATCATTTTAATACCGTAGGTATCATCATTTGTTTTAGTTATAACCTCAACATTTGAAACCGCTGCAATGCTTGCCAGCGCTTCACCGCGAAATCCCAATGTATAAAGAGAATTTAAATCATCGGAAGAAGTTATTTTGCTTGTGCAGTGCCGCTGGAATGCACTTTCCACCTGCTCCTTGTCAATACCCTTCCCGTTATCGGTTATACGAATTAAACTTTTGCCGCCGTTTTTTATTTCTACGGTTATTTCATCTGCAGCTGCATCAATAGAGTTTTCAATCAATTCTTTTACAATTGATTTCGGACTTTCAATTACCTCTCCGGCAGCAATTTTATTAATTGTTTCATTATCCAACAAATGTATTACAGCCATAATTCACCTTCTCAAATGTGTTTAGCTTTTTCTATTATGTCATTTAAAAGATTAAATGCCTGCATAGGCGTAATGTTTTCTATATCGATATTGACTATATTTTCGGCTAACTCCTTGTATTCCTTGTTTTTGCCCTTCTCTTCCGGATCAGGCTGGAACATGGATACCTGGAAATTGTCGGTCACCCTGTTTTTCTTTTTGGCAAAAGGCTTGTTTATATCACTTTCATTTAACTGATTTAAAATTTCCTTTGCCCTTATTACCACTTCTTCCGGAAGACCTGCCAAATTCGCAACCTGAATTCCGTAGCTTCTGTCAATGCTGCCCTCGGCAATTTTTCTTAAGAATGTAATTTTATCACCGGATTCCTTAATTAAAATTTTATAATTCTTAACGCTCTTTAATTTGCTTTCAAGCTCCGACAGCTCGTGATAGTGAGTTGCAAACAATGTTTTTGCCTTGATTTTCTTTGTAATATATTCCACGACACTCCATGCAATGCTTAAACCGTCATAGGTGCTTGTACCCCTTCCGATTTCATCAAGAATCAAAAGACTGTTCTCAGTTGCACTCATTAAAATATTTGAAACCTCGCTCATTTCAACCATAAATGTGCTTTGCCCCTGGGACAGGTCATCGGATGCCCCAACTCTTGTAAAAATTTTATCCAATATACATATTTCGGCACTTTTAGCCGGAACAAAGCTGCCGACATGAGCTAAAAGAGCAATTAATGCAACCTGTCTCATATAGGTGGATTTACCAGCCATATTAGGTCCCGTAATAATTGACATGCGGTGTTCCTTGTTATCTATGTAAGTGTCATTGGGAACAAACATTTCATTTTTCATTATTTTTTCAATAACAGGATGCCTTCCGTCCGTTATGTTTATAAATCCCTTGTTGTTCATTTCAGGCCGAACATAATTGTTTTTTACCGCGGCAACTGCCAAAGAATTAATTGTGTCAATTACCGCAATGCTGTAAGCTGTTTTTTGGATTCGTCTTACATGGTTATTGATAAATTGTCTTATTTCCAAAAATAGTTCATACTCAATCTTCATAACCTGTTCGTCAGCATTCAAAATTTTAGCTTCCATTTCCTTAAGCTCGGGAGTTACATATCTTTCACAGTTTGCCAATGTTTGTTTTCGTATGTAATGCTTTGGGACATCCTTTAAATAGGATTTGGTTACTTCCAAGTAGTAGCCGAAAACCTTGTTATATCCTATTTTTAAATTCTTGATGCCTGATAAATCTCTTTCCTGTGTCTGAAGATTTGATATCCAGTTCTTACCGTTAACGGTAATTTCCCTTAATTCATCTAACTCATCGTTGTAGCCGGTTTTAATTATTCCTCCCTCTTTAATTGATACGGGAGGTTCTTCTACAATTGAACCGTCAATTAAATCATAAATATCCTTAAGTTCATCGAAGCCTGAAAAAATATCTGTAAACAACCCGGAGGAAAGCTGTGATAATTCAGCCTTTAAGTCCGGCAAGTTTGAAAGAGACTGCTTTAAAGCATTTAAATCCCTTCCGCTGCAATTGCCGTAAACAATTCGGCTTATCAGTCTTTCTATATCATAAACACTTTTCAAATATTCTTTAATATTATTTGATGACATTACATTGTCATATAATTCTTCAACCGCATCCAATCTTAAATTTATAAGCTTGATATTTTTAAGAGGCTCCTCAATCCATTTTTTTAAAAGTCTTCCGCCCATGGCAGTCATTGTATTGTCCACAACATGATAAAGTGTACCCTGCCCTTTTTTGCCTCTTATTGTTTCAATAAGCTCTAAATTCTTTCTTGTGCTGCTGTCAAGATGCAGGTATTCCCCCACCTTATAATAGTGAAGCTTATTAATATGATCCAATGAAGTTTTTTGCGTTTCATTTAAATAATTTATCAGCATACCCAATGACATTACCGCATGGTAATTTTCATTAAGTCCGAAGGAATCCAATGAAACAACCTTAAAATGCTTTAAAATTATGTCCTTATAATCATTTAGGCTTAAAACACCAATAATATTCGCCATTGAATCCACAGCTTCGTTATTAGTCATTTTATTTGATATAATTTCTGAGGGATTAATCTTATCGATTTCTTCGATTAATAAATCATTTGTACTATTCTTTAAAAAGTCGCTTAATGAAATACTTTCGGTTACGTATAAGTCTCCCGTTGAAATATCTGCATAGGATAATCCAAAACCCTTGTCCATATAAATGCAGCATAAATAATTGTTGCTTTTTTCATCCAACATACCCTGGTCGATTATTGTACCGGGAGTGATTACCCTTACAACATCACGTTTTACAATTCCTTTTGCAGCCGAGGGGTCTTCAAGCTGCTCACAGATAGCAACCTTGTAGCCATTTTCAATAAGCCTTGAAATATATCCGTCTACCGCATGATAAGGAACACCGCACATGGGAGCTTTTTCTTCCTGTCCGCAGTCTCTTCCTGTAAGGGCAATTTCTAAAACTCTTGACGCTTCAATTGCATCATCGAAAAACATTTCATAAAAATCTCCGAGCCTGTACATGAGAATACAATCCTTGTACTGCTCCTTAATTCCAAAATACTGCTCCATCATAGGTGTATATTTTGCCATTACAAACCCCCTCATATTTGGGGACATTCCTTCAAAAGTTAACCCACAGAGAGTAAGTAAATTTTGAAGGTGTGTCCCCACACCTTTATTGACTATCTCATCAGCAGAGGTGTGTACCCACACCTTCCATCTCCCCTTCCATATGGAAGGTTTTCACATTTGTTATTTTTACATTGACAATTTCACCGATCAGCTCCTTGCTTCCCTTAAAATGAACTAATCTGAAATGCTCGGTTCTGCCGGTTAATTTATCATCTTCGGCGGATTCAACCAATACCGGAAATTTCTTATCTATACATTGCTGATTTTTATCTAATACTATGGGATACAGAACATCTAAAAGTCTGTCAAAACGCTGATGCTTTACTTCATCCGGCACCTGGTTATCCATTGCTGCAGCCTTTGTTCCTTCTCTAACCGAATAAAGGAATGTAAAAGCTGAATCATACCCCACCTTTTTAACAACATCAATCGTTTCTGAGAAATCCTCCTCCGTTTCACCGGGGAATCCGACTATTATATCTGTTGTTATTGCAATATCAGGAACTGACGATTTTAATTTTTCTACTAAATTTAAATAATGCTCCTTTGTATATCTGCGGTTCATGCGGCGAAGCACTTCATTGCTCCCCGCTTGTACCGGTAAATGTACATGTTTGCATACCTTGTCACATTCCTTTATTGCATTTATTAAATCATCTGTTAAATCCTTCGGATGAGATGTCATGAAGCGAATACGTTCGATACCTTCAATTTTATTAACTTCGTGCAGAAGCTGTGCAAATGTAAACTTATTTTCCAAATTGCTTCCATAGGAATTTACATTTTGACCAAGAAGCGTTACTTCCTTACACCCATCCTGCGCCAATGCTTCGATTTCCCGAATTATATCTTCCGGCTCCCTTGACTTTTCTCTTCCTCTTACATAAGGAACTACACAATAAGTGCAGAAATTATTGCAGCCATATGTTATGTTAACCAATGCCTTATGCTTGAATTTTCGCATTTTCGGCATATCTTCATATATTAATTCAGTGTTGTCAACAATGTCAATACTCTTTCTTTTGTTGATTTCGGCATTGTAAATTAATACCGGCAGCTCGTGAATTGTATTTGTACCAAAAATTATATCAACAAATGAGAACTTTTTTAACAGCTTTTCTCTTATTTCCTGCTTCTGCATCATACAGCCGCAAACCGCTACAAGCATATCCGCCTTATTGCGTTTCAGGCCTTTTACTTCTCCAAGCTTGCCAAATACCTTAAGCTCTGCATTTTCCCTTATTAAGCATGTGTTAAAAATTACAAGGTCAGCATTTTTGTCATCTGCTGTTTCCTCATATCCTATGGATGCAAGCATGCCTGATATTTTTTCCGAATCATGCTCATTCATCTGGCAGCCATAGGTTAAAATGTGATATGTTTTTCTTCTGCCGGTCATTATAAAGAATTGTTCATTATTATTTTTTAATTCTATAATTTTATCGCCGTCCAATTTAACATCTTCCGTGATAATGTCTGTATTTCTTTTGATCATGTCACTCCAACTTTCTATTAACATCTTGAGTATTATATCATTTTAAAACTTTTTGTTCAATAAAAAATTCCGCAATATGCAATACTGCGCGAAAATTAACACAGTGTGGCACTTTCCTTACTTGTACATATATTAAATCAGGTAGACTATCTCAATATAACGGAATTAAAAGTACCTCCGGAAATGCATATAAAAAACATAGCAGAAATGCCGTCGAACGCTCCTGAAATGACACGTTTAGAGCACATTGGATGGATGAAAACAGGAGTTTTGGTTGGAAATTCAACAAAATTTGTTTTTTAAAAAAATTTTCAATTGAAGCTGTTATTATAGATTATTATCTTCTATATATTAGGATAGGTATAGTATGTCCACAAAAAACGGAGATATTGACATATGCCTTGACCTATATCAATATCTCTGTCACTTTTTTTATTAAAGCTCCAAATTAATCAATTACCGGAATTTTGGTTCCGTTTATAACTACAGCTGTAACTTCAGCAACATCAATAGGTGTTTCTGTGTTCCAATCTAAGCTGAAGGTATGTTTTTCGGGATTTTGACTTCCTCCTCCTCCTTCCAGCCGAATAATGCCATTCTCGGTTTCAATTTCTGCTGACACGTTATGAGTGCTGAATTCCTCGTCTTCATAACTGCCGATTATTTGCAACCCTAAGGGGCTAAGTGTAATATGCTCAATTAGATAGTTTTCAATGAGAATATCATTCTTCCAAACACGTATATTTGCTTTAGAGTCATTTAGATTTACGGCTACATTCCACCTGCCCTCCACACCTGAAGAAACATTGCCGCTAAAATAAATGTTAAAATTCTCCAGAGTGACAGGAAAAATAAATTCTTCATACTTATATGCTGCATCACCATAGTTATTTTCTTCAAGGTTAAGAATAAGATTGTTTTCATCACCTAATAATACCAAACTGTAATCATAATGAATTACTTCTTCCTCCGAGGTTAGAAGAGCAAGCTCAACATCACTGCTTCCGAACTCTTTATTAAAAATCTTTCCTACCTGTACATGAAGCTTTCCGTCTATAATACCTACATTTGAAACCCATTGGTCTGCTTCACCATGAGGCATATCAGCATTATATCCCGGTTTAAGTACCTTGGTAAACAAGCTGTAATCATCGGGCAGATTACTACCTCCCCAAATATTATCTTTTGTGACAGGTATAATTTCAGCCGAATCAATTTTTTCAAGGGATAAGGAAATCGGCTCGTCTACATAGCTTGTTGTGCTGAAATAAATAAGGAAGCTGCCAAGTTCCAACGGGTCAGCCAAGGGTGTGTCCGGGTCAGCCGTTATAATAAATTCATAATAGATTGTATTTGTATCTTCATTAAAATAAATTACTTCTTGTTTCCATGATACGCTCCCTGCTATTACCTCTTTTTGTACCGATGTATCCTGTTTTTGCGGATTCATTTTTACACTGAACCCGTCTCGGAAATCCGTTTGCTCTGTCAGCCTGTTTTGACCGGTTATATCCTGAAGAGACAGATAAACTATTGCCATGTTATCATATTTCTGTGCGCCGATAATCTCCATGCGTATTCCTTTATCTTCGCTGTATATTCCCACTGGTTCGACAATTTCACCGAAAGAAGGCTTAAATTTTTCCATAAACCAATCGAATCCCCCCGAAACCGCAGCCGTCGCAGTAAAAACAAGAACCGCCAACATCGCAGCTGCCGCAACAGCGGACTTTCTCCACCGTTTATGCCATGAAGCAGAAGTGGGTATTTCCTCATGGAGTCTGCTCTTAACCTGTACTATTAGCTTGCTTGCATCCACATTAATTCGAGATAATTCATCGTATATTTTTTGTTCATTAGCATCAAATTTGTTCATACTTGTTCTCCTTTCCATAATGGTCGGCAGTCAGATATTCCGCCAATTTATTTTTTGCCCGCTGGTATTGTTTACGTAATGCGGCGGTGGAACTTCCTGTGAGCAGCGATAATTCATCATAACTCTGCTCCTCCATAATCCGTCCATATATCAAAGCACGTTCCTTAGGCTTAAGCTTTTGTAAAGCACAGAGGACCTCGTCACTGAAACCTATATCTTCAGCCGGCAAAACAGTTTCACTTCGAATTTCACTAAAATAAAATAACTTACGTTTTTTAAGTTGGTTCAGACTGCGATTATATGTGATTTTATAAAGCCATGCAGAAAGATTGCAGCCATCAAATGTACCCTGGTTTTGATAAGCCGAAATAAATACTTCCTGCACCACATTTTCAGCTTCATGGTAATCGCACAAAATTGCTGATGCATATCGAAGCAGTTTTTCACCGTAGATATTAATTATTTCTTCCAATTCATATTCTCCACCGGCAGCAAACCTCTGTCCAAGATCTGTATTGCTCATAAGTTCACTCCTTTTATTGTTTATTAGTCGACTGTACCCTTATAACAATTTAAACAACTGTTTTGTGACATATTTATCTAATTACTGTTTTATTAATAATTTCATATACAATATTAACATAAAAGAAGTAAGCCGTCTCTTAGGACATCTTGAGAATTTATCAAACGCATTAAAAAGAAGATATTTTAAAACTGTAAATGTTACAGTTCACACCCTATTTGTCATCCTGAGTGAAACGAAGGATCTCATCTTTTAAATCGAGTAGGAGGTAATTAATTAGTTTAATTACCGTCCTCTCCCACCACCGCACGTACCGTTCGGTATACGGCGGTTCAATAGAATTAACATTTTGCTGTGTATATTTTAGATAAAGATACTAAACCAGCTTTTTCAAGTTTGAGACCTCCCCAGGTAAGAACGACCGCTTTCATCTCATCTATCTGCCATATCTACTGCATACACTTCGGGTAGTATTGGATTTTGTTTTGAGTTGCAAACTCGTCCAGTGCATACAGCCTTATATATGGTTCGTGTTCCTCAGACCAAGACTTTGCCTCCGACTTCCTTCAGATTCCACCTCACGATGGACACCCTTGTCTTTAGCTAATGGTTGCTACTACCAACCCCATAACGGACTTTCACCGTCAAACTGTCGCCCATGCTGGGCACACAACCTGAGATTCTTCACCTTCGGTTCAGAATGACAACGGGCTGACGCACTTGTTATTGTATGAGTGAACTGTAACCTGTAAATTATTCTGCAAATATTCGTGAAAAGATTATGTTCAAATAAACAAATATTTATGTTATCATAGATAAGTATCACTAAATTATTATTTAATTTTAGATAAGGTATTAATAAGCATTTTATGTATCAGCAGAAACTGACATACTATATTAACCCTGGAGGTAACAATGCGGACTAATTTTAAAAACAAATATTTTTTAAAAGCAATGCTATCAATAGCCTTACCTATTACATTGCAGAATTTGGTGGCTTCTTCCGTGAATATGCTTGACACGTTGATGATTACAAGCTTGGGTGAAGAAAGCCTTGCCGCTGTGGGACTTGCAAATCAGGTTTTCTTTTTTTATGCCGTTACCATATTTGGAGTGGCTACGGGTTCATCAATTTTTTTGGCGCAATTTTGGGGAAAGAAGGACACTAAAAATATAGCGAGAATTTTAGGAATATCCTTAGCAATAGTAAGTGTTTTAGGAATTTTATTTACATTGGCAGCATTGATTGTACCTGAATTCATAATGAAAATTTTTAGCGATGATAAAGAAGTTATCAGATTGGGAGTTGATTATTTAAGGATAGTATCCCTGAGCTATATTATTACAGGTATAAGCTTTTTGTATGCTGTTGCTCTCAGAAGCATCAGTCAGGCTAAAATGCCTATGGTAGTAAGTATAATTTCCTTTTTAACCAATGCACTGTTTAATTATCTTCTTATTTTCGGAAAGTTCGGTTTCCCCCGTTTAGGTGTCAAGGGAGCTGCCTATGGTACATTAATAGCAAGGACTGTGGAAATAGCACTGATAATGTATGCCATATATTCAAGGAAAAAGAATAATCCGCTTGCCCATAGTATCAGAAATATGACAGACTGGACAGGAGATTTTATAAAGAAGTATTTTAAAACCGCTTATCCCGTTATTTTGAATGAAGCATTTTGGTCATTGGGTACTGTTCTGTATTCGGTAGCTTATGCAAAAATTGGTACGGAGGCAGCCGCTGCGGTTCAAATTTTAAATACTGTACAGAATATATTTATGGTGCTGAGCAGAGGATTAGCTAACGCATGCACGGTTATGGTTGGAAATAAAATTGGAGCCGATGAAGAAAATGAAGCGGTTGAATATGCTAACAGCTTCATGATATTATCGGCAGCATTAGGTCTTGCATTAGGAATACTGCTGTTTTTTTCAACAGATATAATACTTTTATTCTTCAGAAATCTTACACCGGGTTTATATGATGCTTCAAAGAAGCTTTTAATAGTTACAGCAGCACTTTTCTTTATAAAATCATTTAACGGAACATTGATTGTTGGAGTGCTGAGAGGCGGCGGCGATACCAAATTTTCAATGATACTTGAAATGGGCTCCGTCTGGCTTTTAGGAGTTCCTTTGGCATTTTTAGGTGCACTGTTATTTAAGTTTCCCGTATACTATGTTTATCTGATGGTCAATATAGAGGAAATTGTGAAAGCTTTTATAGGAATCTTCAGGGTAAAATCAAAAAAATGGGTTACAAATGTGATTCATGACATGTAGTTATCTATAATCATTTTAATGTCTATTATAATTAAGAGGAATATTTTTTGACGAATTTTTATGTTATGAAATATTATTTTTTAAGATTTTTACATGGTCAAAAACTATAATTCAGGCAAGATGATGAAAAATGTTAGTAAATGTCAAAATATATTATATTATGATAAAAATACTTTATATTTTTGCTTAAATGATGTAAAATAACTAAAGTCGAAATATTTCCTAAAACAGAAAGGATCGAAATGAACAATATAGATTTAATAAATAAAAGAAGAATATTTGGCATTATATCTCACCCTGATGCGGGAAAAACCACTTTGACCGAAAAACTCCTTCTCCACGGAGGAGCCATACGAGAGGCTGGTACTGTTAGAGCCAGAAAAAATGCGAAATTTGCTAAATCAGACTGGATGGAAATTGAAAAACAACGCGGAATATCCGTTACATCTTCAGTAATGCAGTTTGAATATGATGATAAAGTGATTTCTATTATGGATACACCGGGGCACAATGACTTCGGCGAAGATACGTACCGTATTTTGACCTCTGTTGACAGTGCGGTTATGGTTATAGATGCTGCCAAGGGTATAGAAGCACAAACTAAAAAGCTTTTTGAGGTTTGCAGCATGAGAGGTATTCCCATATTTACATTTATCAACAAATTAGACCGTGAAGCAATGGACCCATTAAGCTCAATGCAGGAATTAGAGGATGTCTTAGGTCTTCCTTCCGTAGCTGTTACATGGCCTATAGGCTGTGGCAAAGAATTTGAAGGAATTTATGACAGGCAAAGAAATGTAGTTAATTTATTTAAAAAGAAAGAACAAATAAATCTTTACGATGAAGATGTTAATTCGAGCAGGCTTGACGGAAAAATAAGCCCTGCTAATTTAATAAATTTAAGAAATGCAATGGAACTCCTTGACGGTGCCGGCAATGAATTTGATATGGATTTAGTCAAAAAAGGAAAGCTATCGCCTGTTTTCTTCGGCTCTGCTTTGGCAGACTTTGGAGTGACGGAATTTTTGAAGCATTTTCTCATTATGTCTCCCCCGCCTTCTTCAAGAAAAACTACCACAGGAGAAGTAAAACCTACAGACGATGTTTTTACAGGATTTATTTTTAAAATTCAGGCAAATATGGACCCTAACCACCGTGACAGGCTTGCTTTCTTAAGAATTTGCTCGGGAACATTCGTAAGAGGAATGAATGTTACTTTGTCAAGAACAGGGAAACAAATGAAATTAAGCCAGTCAACTCACCTTATGGCAAATGAACGCGAAACCGTTGATACAGCTTATGCGGGTGATGTTATAGGAATTTATGATTCAGGCAATTTTCAAATTGGCGATACTCTGACAAACGGCAGGGATAAAGTATTTTTTGAGCCATTGCCGACATTCCCTCCTGAATTATTTATGCGGGTTAGCGCTAAAAATTCCCTTAAAGGAAAAAACTTTCAAAAAGGTGTTGAACAATTAGCACAGGAAGGTGCAATTCAGGTTTACAGGAATGAATACAATGAAATAATTCTTGGAGCGGTTGGAGTATTGCAGTTTGAAGTTTTCGATTATCGCCTTGTAAATGAATATAATACGGATATTCGTATGGAAAGCTTAGACTTTTCCGTTGCAAGATGGGTTAAAACGGATAACCCCGGAGAATTAAAAAGATATGAAAATTCACGCTGTATGCTTGTTTTCGACCATTATGAAAGACCTGTATTATTATTTACCAATCCATATGCACTAAGAAGCTTCCAAGATAGATATGAGGATGTTGTTTTGGTGGAAGCACTTGATGTTGTTGAACAATTGGAAAACGGTAAGATAACAGCAGCGGAGCGATAGGAGAAATTTAGTAATTAGTCCGGCAATATTTGCCGGATTTTATTTTTTCTGCAAAAGTTTTATATCGTTGCCTGTAGGATTTTGAAAAACCTTCAGCTCGAAAATGTCCATTACGGCTAATATATGATCAAAAATATCTGATTGAACTTCTTCGTATTTTGCCCATTCGGTAGAAGAAACAAAAGCATAAATTTCTATGGGTATTCCGTTTTCACTGGGAGCCAACTGTCTAACCATGGGAGTTGTATCTTGGTAAATTTTAAAATTATTTCTTATATAGTTTAGTACATAAATTCTGAAAACACCTATATTGGTTAGCTGTCTCCCGTTTATTGGCAGTTCGGTATCTATGTTGTTTTCTTTGTTGTACTCTTCTATTTCCTTTGACCTTTCGTTGATATAGTCGCTAATATATTCAATTTTTTTGAATCTTTCAATCATTTCGTCGGTGCATATTTTAATACTGTACATATCTATGAATACGGGTCTTTTAATTCTTCTTGCACCGAAGTTTTTCATTCCCCTCCAATTTTTAAAGGAATCTGTCACAAATGCCTGTGTCGGTATGGTTGAAATTGTTTTATCCCAATTTTGTATTTTAACTGTAGTTAAGGTTATATCTATTACATCCCCGTCGGTGCCGTATTTAGGCATTTCAACCCAATCTCCTATTCGGAGCATATCGTTCCAGGTAATCTGAATTCCGGAAACAAAACCGATTATTATATCTTTAAATATCAATGAAATAACAGCTGTAACAGCACCGATGCCGCTTAACATATATATTGGATTTTGATTGATTAAATTGGAAACAATCGCTATTCCTATTATTATATAAACAGCTATTTCAATTATCTGAAGAAGCCCCTTGATCGGTCTTTCATTGGAAACTGGATGTTGTCTGTAGATACTGTCCATAGCATCCAATAAAGATTTAATTACTATGGTAAATACAATTAATATATATGTTACTGCAAACTTTTGCATAGCAGGCTGAAAATCATTGTAAAATCCGGCAAATATATAAATAATGAATCCCGGCACAACCAAAGAAGCTCTGTGAAATACTTTGCTCTCCAGCAATATATCATCCCACTTGTAATTATTGCTTTTTACAGCTTTTGAAATTAGTTTTAAAACTACTCGTTTCGTAATAAAATTAGCAATTGCACAAATCAGCAATAAAGCAATTGTTATTAATATGTAATAGAATATCTTTGTCGTAAACTCATTTGGCAAGTTAATTAATAAAAGATTGTATAAGTTCATATTACTCCCTCCAATGTTGATTATAGCATTATTCTATAGGTTCAACAATAAAATGTTTTATATGAAATGAATATAACTCCCTTTTCCTCAAATTACATAATGTTTGCATAATATTTTAATTCTGTTATAATGAACAAGGATTATTGATTTTTAGAGTTTTTCATTCTATAATATTTCTAAGGAGTGCAAATATAAATGGTAGTTAACAATTTATTAAAACAAGCATTAGAGTCATTCCCCAATTTTGTCGTTGTTGATGCTGATGGTATTATTGTTTACATGAACAATATATATGCAAAATTCTTAGGTATAAAGCAAGCGGACGCTATAGGTAATCATGTAAGCAAAGTAATTCCAAATACACGTATGGACATAATAATAAAAACAGGCATTGCTGAAATTGGCTCTATAATGAAATTTTATGATCATGAAAATAAGAAAAATGTTACATTGGTTTGTAATAGAATTCCAATTATAGATGGTGGTAAAGTAATTGGTGCAGTTGCAGCAACAACATTAAACAATATTTTTGAAATTAATACATTGTACGATGAGTTAGAGCGAATTAAGGAAGAAAATAAAACCATATTGGAAGAATTAGAATCATATAAAATGAACTTTAATTCACTTAATAGTATAATTGGTACGTCTGAAGCTATAAAAGAAATTAAAAAATCCATTACCGATTATGCAAAATCAAATCTTCCAATACTTATAACCGGTGAAACAGGCGTGGGAAAAGAAGTATTTGCAAATGCTGTTCATCAATTAAGCAATCGTTTTGCCAACAATTATGTAAAAATAAATTGTGCGGCAATACCGTCGGATTTATTGGAATCTGAGCTGTTTGGATATGCGGAGGGTGCATTTTCCGGAGCTGCTAAAGGTGGAAAAATAGGAAAATTTGAATTAGCTAATAATGGCACAATTCTATTGGATGAAATCGGTGATATGCCTATGTCTCTTCAAACAAAGCTGCTTCGTGTATTGCAAGAAAATGAAGTGGAAAGATTAGGGAGCATTAAAACAATTAGATTAAATATACGATTTATATGCAGTACAAACAGTAACTTAGAAGAATTAGTAGAGAAAAAACAGTTTCGCGAGGATCTTTACTATCGCATTAATGCTGTTAAAATAACTATACCTCCCCTAAGAGAAAGGATTTCGGACGTCCCTGCTTTGTGTAATCATTTTATAACAAAAGTTAATTCTATAGAGGGATTAAATATTCAAGGCATTTCAGAAGATGTTATTAATATCTTCCAAAAATATTGCTGGCCGGGTAATGTGCGTGAGTTAGAGCATACGATTCACAGAGCTTCTGTTTTAGCTAAGGACGGAATAATTCAAACTAAGCATATTCAATTCTTACATGATAGGCTTATTAAAAAAAAGGAAGCTTTCTCCATAGATAATAGTCTAAAAGGTATAATAGAAAATGTTGAAGCAGACGCTATTATTGGTGCTCTTAAAAAAACTTACGGTAATAAATCTGAAGCTGCCAAGATATTAGATATTGATAGAAGCTTGCTGTACAGCAAGATGAAAAAATATAATATTGAAGCAAAATAAATTTAATTTTAACTAAAATAATCCTTCGAAATGAGGATTTTTTTTATTAAGAAAGTTATGTAGTAAAAAACTACATTTTTGATAATAATTGAAACAAATTGCTTTGAACCGTCTTTATAAAAATACTTTAAAATCAAGGAATATGGAGTTGGCACACTATTTGCTTAATAAATTACCGAAAGCTTTCAAAATAATATTAACAATATTTACAAGGAGAAAACATGATTGATAAAGTTAGTGTTTTAGGTGCCGGTACCATGGGGCATCGAATAGCAAATGTTTTTGCTATGAATGGTTATAAAGTTAATCTTTATGATAAATTTGATTCAGTTCGCAATGTTGCTATAAAAAAAATAAAATCAGATTTAGAATTCATGGTTAACGAAAATTATATTCCCGAATCAAAAATAGAATATACATTGTCGAACATTAGTATTTACTCAGATTTAAAGGCTGCAGTTGAAAATGCTGATTATGTAATTGAGGCGGTGCCTGAAATACTTGAATTAAAACAAAATTTATTTAAGCAGTTAGATGATTTATGTCCGCCGAATACTATTTTTGCCAGTAATACTTCAAGCTTAAAATTAAAGGATATAATGACTCTGGTATCTGATGATAGAAAAGCACGTACGATGATTTGTCATTGGTATAATCCGGCACATTTGATTCCGATTGCAGAGCTATCTTGCTTTGGTAACATGGACGAGGAAGTATTTAATGAGGTATATGCTCTTTACATTAACTCAGGTAAAAAACCTGTTAAAATACTTAAAGATATCCCTGGTCTGATAGCCAACAGAATGCTGCATGCATTGGCAAGAGAAGTTTTTACTCTTATTGAAATGGGAGCTGCTTCTCCTGAAGACATTGATCAAGCTTTGAAATTCGGTCCCGGATTCAGAAGTGCGACTACGGGGATGTTAGAGGTTGCCGATATGGGCGGTCTGGATATATGGTGCATCGTGGAGGATGGACTTTTCAAAGAACTGAATAATTCTGATAAAGCATGCGATATGCTGAGAGAAAAGGTATCGGAAGGCAAATTGGGACTTAAAACAGGTGAAGGATTTTTTAAGTATTCGGCAGAAAAAAAAGATAGTATACAAACTGAGTTTTATAGAAGATTAATTACACAGTTGAAAGCAAGTAAATATTATTAAACTCACTTTTGGAGGTTATGTATGAATAAAGTTATTATTACAGCCGCAATCACAGGTGCTGTTCATATTCCGAGCATGTCAGAATATTTGCCGATTACACCTGAACAAATAATAAATGAAGCTGTTGCCGCAAATAAAGCCGGAGCAGCCGTGGTTCACCTGCATGCCAGAAATCCGGAAAATGGTCAACCGACAGGCAGCCCGGAGATTATGAAAAAAATTGTTGAAGGTGTTAAAAGTAAATGTGATGTAATTATAGGAATTACAACCGGAGGCGCTATAGGTATGTCTTCTGAAGAAAGACTTGCTGCAGTTCCGGTTTGCAAAACTGAATTGGCTTCCTGCAATGCAGGTTCCGTTAATTTTTGCTTCTCACCTATTGCAGATAAAATAACAGAGCCAAAATATGATTGGGAAATTCCTTTTGTCAAAAATACATATAAAGTTCCCTTTGCAAATACATTCCAAGACATAGAGGATTATATACGCATTATGAATGAGCATGGAACAAAGCCGGAGTTTGAGGTATATGAAGTAGGCATGTTGAGCAACATAGCATATTTTATTAAAAAAGGTATGTTAAAGGGTACTGTCTACATCCAGTTTGTATTAGGAGTTATGGGCGGTTTGCCCGCAACGGCAGACAATCTTTTATTTCTTTACAATTCTGCAAAAAACATATTGGGAAATAATTTTATATGGTCATGTGCAGCTGCGGGAAAAAATCAATTTGATATCACTACAACCGCAATGATTTTAGGTGGAAATGTCAGAGTAGGTCTTGAAGATAATTTATATGTTTCAAAAGGTGTTTTAGCTAAATCAAATGCGGAACCCGTAGAAAAGGTAAAAAGCATTGCTGCTATTTTAGACAAACAAATCGCTTCACCAGATGAAGCAAGAAAAATTCTGTTTTAACAAATAACTCATAAAGGAAGGTAAAAAAATGATAGGAATTTTAGGATTAATAATAAGTCTTATATTTATAGTGGTAAGTGTATACAGAGGGTGGCATATAATACCGGTTTCAATAATTGGCGGTTTATTTGTAGCTTTTACAAATGCAATGAATATATGGCCTGCTATTTCTGAGAGCTATGCTTCCGGTCTTAGCAATTATGTAGGTTCATATTTCACAATTTTTATTTTAGGAGCATTCTTTGGTGAATTAATGAGTGTAACCGGCTCTGCAAAATCAATTTCATATAAATTGATGGACATAATGGGAGTTAAAAGAGCACCATTGGCTCTTGTTATAGCAACACTCCTTCTTACATATGGAGGTGTTAACTCCTTCATCGTTGTATTTACACTGTATCCAATAGCCGTTGTTTTATTCAATGAAGCAAAATTACCAAGACGCATACTCACCGGCTGTATATTTTTAGGGCTTGCAACCATTACACAATCAAGCTTTCCGGGTACACCATCAATTCAGAACCTAATTCCCGCAAACTTCTATCATACGCCAACAACAGCAGCTCCATTGTTAGGGCTTACCGCATCTGCAATTTTCTTTGTGGCAGGTATGTGGTACATTAACCGACAAATCAAAATTGCTAAAAAGAATGGAGAAGTTTTTATTCCGATAGCAGCAGATAATCTCAATAAAATCGAGGGTACTGATATCAGAGCAGGCTTACCGGATTGGAAAATAGCATTAGCACCTGTTATAATAGTAATTGCATTGATTTTAACGTTGAGTAAAACTCTCCCCGCTCTTTTTGCCGTATCAATCGGTCTTACCGCAGCAATTATTACAACATATATATTAAATTGGAAAAACATAAAAGATCCCGTTGGCACAATGACGAAAGGTTGTGTTGCCGGTGTAATGCCTCTCTTAAACACATCTGCTATAGTAGCCTATGGCTCATTAGTTAAAGCTTCTCCTGCTTTCCAGGATTTTGTATCTTTAGCAATGAATCTTGACTTTAACCCATATATTACAGGTGCATTAGGCGTTAATATTATCGCAGGAATAACCGGGTCTTCATCCGGCGGTCTTACCATATTCCTCGAAAATATGGGAGAATTTCTATTGCAAAAAGGTGCTGATCCTGCAGCCATGCATAGAGTCCTCTCAATAGCGTCCGGAGGATTGGACACGTTGCCTCATAATGGCGCTGTTGTTACTATACTTACAGTATTGGGTACAACACACAAGGAATCCTATAAGGATGTTGCGGCTGTATGTGTTATCCTGCCGTTATTAGTAACGGCAGTAATAGTTAGTATGGCTATTGCGTTATACTAATATAAATTGTTATCCGCTGCCTGAAGCATTGGTAACCAATACTATTGCATATTCTTGCAGGAAAAAATAATTTCAAACATAAAACAGTATTCGATATTGAATACTGTTTTATTATCTTCATATGTATTGTCTATGCTAATCCGTTAAGTTCATTTTTTATGACTTTCCAATCAGGCAGAAACTTGTTCATATAGTTCTTAAAGTTTTGGTTATGGTATTTCTCAAGAAGATGAACCATTTCATGTACAACTATATATTCAATGCATCTTGGATTTTTCTTAGCCAATTCAAGATTTAACCAAATTCTCCCATCACGGATATTGCATGTTCCCCATCTTGTTTTCATCAGCTTGATACCAAAGTCATTTACATTAACACCTATTATCTTTTCCCATTTTTCAATCAAAGGAGGTATAATTTCTTTTAAATTCTGCCTGTACCACTCCGACAACATTTTTTCCCTGTTTTCAGCTGAACAGCCTGATCTTGCATGTAGGTCCAAACACTTATTGCTTGTTAATTCCACATGCTGCTTCCCTGTCGTTTCAATAATATTTAATAAATATTTGCTGCCTAAAAAATAATGACTTTCACCGGATATATACTCTCTTTCAGTCTGTACTTCCTGTGTGGTTAATTTACTCTTTTGCTTGTTTATCCAAGCTAATTTCGAAACAACAAAATTCCTCACTGCTTCGTCATCCATTTGTTTTGGAACCGACAGGCTTATTCTGCCATCCGGAGGATAAACAGTCAAATGTATATTTTTTATTTTCTTTCTAAGTAATTCTATGTCTATATTTTCCACAGTTATTTTGTCCATTAATATTCACTCTTCTACTTTTTTTGAATTGCCCAGCTTTCACTGTAATCATAATTTTCATTAATATTATATATTGCCCATCGATTAATTACAATACCCACATATTGTTAAACCACAGCAAAAGAGCTTCCCTTACGAGGATAAAAAGCTCTTTGCTCTTGTTACATTTTCTATTTATTAACATAAAATATAACATGGTTTACAAAATTTTTATAGTATAGGAGAGTGTAATGAATAATAATATTAATAGAATGCCCTATTTATATAACAATAACTATATATACAGTACCAACAAAAATAATAATAAAGTTTTCATGAATAGACTTGATGTTCCGGTTAATCGTGATGAAGCATTTTTAGAAATTTTTATATTTACGGAACGCGGACAATATGCTATACCGGGGGCTTCAATCACCATATACGTAATGCAAGATAACAATCTTGTTCCGGTATACCATCTTACTTCCGAAAATTACCCTATGAAAGTAGTTTTACCGGTTGCACATCCATTGGGAACTTTGATAAGAGGTCCAATGTATTACTTTACAACCTATTACATTACGGTTGAAGCAAATAATTTTGCTCCCTGCAGGGTAAACAATCTCCGTTTATTTGAAGGAATAACAACTAAATTTGATATTAATATGTTTGAAATAATTCCGGGGCAAACCCCTGTACCTGAAACAATCATAAATATACCGCCTCATCCGAGAGATATAGTAAGCGGTTAGTAAATAGTAACAGCCCGCATGAGCGGGCTGTATATATTATCATGCTAATTTTGTTTTCTCAACTGTCTTGCTGCTCCACTTGGTGCATCTGTCGCCGAAATATCCTATTATATTTTTATTTTCATAAATTTTTACGACTTCACATTTGTTGGGACAGCCTTCGCATTCAAAGCTTCTTGAAATTATACTGTTTTCTGCAAGCTGTAGACCTCTGAAATTGGTTTTTCCCGTCTTTTTTGCTTTATCCCTGGCAATAATTGCAGCACCTATCGCTCCCATCATATTGTAATTTTCGGGGACGTATATTTCAAATCCCAATTCATTTTCAAATGCTTTCTTCATACCCTTGTTAGCTGCTACACCGCCTTGAAATAAAACCTTGGGAAGTATTGTTTTACCCTTGCCTATGTTGTTCAAATAATTTCTGACTAATGCATCGCAAAGCCCCCTTATTATTTCAGCTTGATTGTATCCAAGCTGCTGTTTATGAATCATGTCCGATTCGGCAAATACCGCACACCGTCCCGCAATTCGCACCGTTGATTTAGCCTTCATAGCATAATCTCCGAATTCTTCAATAGGTATGTCAAGCCGTTCAGCCTGGCGATCTAAGAAGGAGCCTGTACCGGCTGCGCAAACGGTATTCATGGCAAAGTCACACACTACTGCGTTGTTAATAATAATTATTTTTGAATCCTGCCCTCCTATTTCGATTATGGTCTTTACATCCTTATCAATTTCAAGAGCTGCAGTTGCATGAGCGGTTATTTCATTTTTAGCGGCATCGGAGCCTATAATTGTAGCCGCAATCATTCTGCCTGAGCCTGTGGTTCCTGCTGCTAAAATATCCGAATCTTTATATTTGTTTTTTAATATTTTAAACCCTTCCTGAACTGCGTTAATAGGGTTACCCTTTGTTCTTAAATATATTTTTTCAACAACATTTAAGCTCTCATCAATAAGAGCAATATCCGTGCTGACCGAACCTACGTCAACTCCCATATAATACATTTTCACGTCTCCTTTCAAGTAAATCAATAAATGCTTCAACCCTCGTAATATAGCCTGCTTCTCCTGTCATATCATCTACCACCAATGACATAACGGGAAAATTATGGTCTCTTGAAATTGAAGGAAGAATTGATTTTGACACTATTTCAGGCATACAGCCCATGGGGAATATTTGAATTGCACCGTCAAAACCTTCATTGTACGAAAGAACTGCTTCGCCTATACATTCTCTCGCATGGCCTCCAATTTCCATAGATAAATAATTTTGTGATGATTTTTTTATTTGCAGTGAATTTAATTTTGCAGGGCTTAAAGCCATATTTTTTATCCACCATGAAGGAGTGAGCCCTCTTTTGGTGGATACCCCGTAATCCATTAATTTATCCTCTATATAAAAGTTGGAATAAGGCTCTATCACCGTATATATTTCACCGATTATGGCTATTTTTAATGGGTTTTTGTTTATATCAACCGAAATGAATTTAAGTTTATCGTTGTAATATTTTATTAATGATATCATTTCATTGGGATTTGAACATTTTATTGCATTTCTTTTACATTCGTGCAAAAGTGTTTTACATTCACCTTTATTTCTTTCGAAGCCCGCTAAATAATGAGATAATGCTTCCGTTTCATCTATTAAGTGCATAACGGTTAATGCGGCATTTAGTGCTTTTATTTTTTCAAACCTGCTTTTTGTACTTGCAGAAGCTATTTTACCCATTCTTTTCAGCAGTTCTTTAATTCCTATATCCTTTGGCATGTCTAAAACAATGAAATTTAATTCATAACCCAAGCTTTTTATTAAATTCATCTGCAGCTCGCAGTATTCGCCAAAACGGCAGGGACCGCAGCTCCCCGTAAGTATTACCGTGTCTGCCCCTTCTTCAATTGCCTGTATGTAATTGCCTATCATTATTTTAAACGGAAGGCAAATTTCTTCGGGCGAGTATTTTGAACCTATAGTTAAAGCGTCGGCACTGTTTTGAGGAGGAATTATATAGTCAATTCCCAATCCGTCAAAAAGAGCCTTAACCGCAATATAAACATTACCCAAGTGTGGAAATGTTGCTTTCATTAAATAATCTCCTTTCTAACATATCCTTAAATGCTTCTATTCTTGTATCGATTCCCGCTTCCCCCGTATGCTCGTCAATTTTTAATATTAAAAATGGAAAATCCGGCACACTGTTTTTAATAAGCTCAATTATTACTGAATCTGTGCCGCAGTTAAATGATGATACATAAATTATTCCGTCTGCCGTTTTGTCCTTTGAAGCATTTACCGCAAATCCGTAATTTTCTCTTGCAAAGGTCCAAAAAGGTTTTTTGTATAATCCTTCTGCTTCTTGATACAAAATATCTTCTTTTGTAAATTCCGAAGTTATTATGCCTATTCCTAAATTGTTCAGTTTTTTAACCAAATTCATATTTGAAAAACTGTCATAAATATTGTAAGGATGCCCTGTTAAGGCAATATTTATTTCATAGCCCGAATCATTAATACCGATTTCATATTTTCTTTGTTCATTTAATGCATTTACAAACGCCCTTTTTATTTCATAATTGTTTTTTCTTAAAAATTTTCCCGATGTTTTAGCCCAACAATACAGCTTGTTCTTGGATGTGGCATAAATAGGTTCAGTAATTGTTAAGGGTAAATTATTGAAGCTGTTTATTACCATTTCAGGCAGACCGCAGAATTTAGGGCATATATATTCATTTTTCCATAGCTGCATTATCCGCGGAATTATCAGTACATCGCATTTATCTTTTATTGAAGCAACATGACCGTGAAAAATTTTAACAGGCAGGCATGCTTCATCCACACAATGCTTTACCCCTGCATCCAAAATGTTTTTGTTTGTATCCTCAGAGATTATAATTTCTGCTCCCAATTCACTGAAAAATGTCACTAAAAAAGGATGGTATTTGTAATACAACAATCCTTTGGGTATTCCTACCTTCATAATTCCCTCCTAAAATATCGTAGTCTCATTCATTCATTCATTAACTAATTAATTGTTCGCATTCACTCACATAAAATGGGAATTTGGTGCGTTTGACCTATCATCCATTTTCAGAAAACCTATAAAAATGAGATTATGGCATAAAAAAATATCACAAATTATATATTTCCCATAATTTGTGATATTATCCTACTTTTTATTTTAATTTATCCTTGCAGGTTTACGAGTTTTGGCATTTTTAAGCTGTTCGTAGGTTTTTGAGCTGACCACAGTCTTGCATAAATACCGCCTTGCTTTATCAAATCAGAATGTGTACCCGTTTCTTTTATACATCCGTTATCTAAAACACAAATTTTATCCGCATTCTTAATGGCAGATAAGCGATGTGTTATAAACAGAATAATTGGCCTTTTAGGCATATTAATAAAAGTATCTAAAATTTGAAATTCAGTTTCGGCATCCAAGGCTGATGTTGCTTCATCAAGCAAAAGAATCGGAGCCTTCCGAACCAAAGCACGTGCAATTGCTATACGTTGTCGTTGTCCTCCGGAAAGCTTGCTTCCCTTTTCTCCGACAGGTTGATTCAAGCCGCCAATATTCTCAATAAAAGAATTAAGTCCCGCATCATAAGCAGCTTGATTTATTTCCGAATCCAAAGAATCCATTTTTCCTACAAAAATGTTTTGTTGCAACGTATCGTCAAACAGCAATGTTTCTTGTGATACATATGCAAATTGTGCTCTCCGGCTATTGAGCGATACATTTTCTATATCCTGATTACATATAGTTATATGACCCTCATCAGGCGAAATAATACCAAGCAGCAGCTTAAGCAGGGTTGTTTTGCCGCTTCCCGATGCTCCTACTATCCCAATAAACTCTCCGCTGTTAGCCTCTAAATTTATTCCGTTAAGGATCGGATATTCTTTTTCATAAGAATAATGTACATTTTCTATTTTCAAAACTGCTTTTTCATCGTATAATTCTAAATTTGGATAATCTTCTTTTAAATTTTCACTCGGCTCGTCTATTGCTTCATAAACTCTTCTTGCCCCTGCTAATCCGGGCTGAATATTTGCAACAAAATTACCAAAGGATGTCAAGCATGTTATTATTGGTTGTGTTAACATGGGAATAATTATCAATTCAGAAATTGAAAGCTCCCATTTTGTCATAAATAAAAAACCGATTCCTATCATTCCAACCGATTCAACCCATTTCTCAATTGATGCAAATCCTAATCGGAAGGTATTAATTTTGTTGCTTATTATCCAGCTGTTATACAAGGTATTTGCTTCATCGGTAAATTGTTTCATTTTTAATTCACTGATATTAAACATACGTATCACAACAGCACCATCGATAATATCCATAAAACGCCTGTGTACATTATTTGCATCTGCTTGTATGTGTTTAGCAATAGGCTTTAAATACTTTGCACATACTGTTTGTGCCAAAAGTGAAATGATACCTATAATAATTGCAATTACCATCAATCTCCAATCTATCATCGAAAGAAGTAATACTCCGCCAAACCCTCCGACTAACATTCTTAACAGCGATGAAGTGTTCCACATAAGACTAAGCATAAGAGATGTATCGTTTGTAAATTTAGTAATGTAATCCGCAGAATGTTCTATAGGTTTTTTCTGACTTGATATACTGTGTAATATTTCACCTTTAATATAACAATCTACCTTTGATATGCAGTAAAACAATATATATAATCCCGTACATGATATAGTTAAAAATACTGAGGCGCTAATTAAAAGCCGCAGTATTATCGGAAGCAGATTACCGGCTGTATCTGTGGTAATAGAATCAATAATCTGTATTTGAAAGACCGATAGCATATATGTATATGTTATACCTTCCGAAGTATAAAAAATTAAGCCAACTATTAGCTGAGGAAGAAACGGTTTGAAAAAAGACAGAAATCTAAAATATAATTTTAATTGATTATCCTTCATAGATTAATCCCTCTTTTTCCTGAATATTGTAAAGCATTGCATACAATCCGTCTGCTTTAATCAATTGCTCGTGTGTACCCTCTTCAGCTACTTTTCCGTCATCCATTACAATAATTCTGTCAACATCTCTTATTGCGGAAAAACGATGTGCCGTGACTATCATTGCTTTACCCTGCATTTCTTTATTTATTGCATTTATTATTTTAGCCTCGGAATTTGCATCTAACGCAGATGTAGATTCATCAAGCAGCAGGAGTTCCAGTTTGTGCATAAGAGCCTGCATAATACCGATGCATTGCTGCTGTCCTCCAGAAAGATGCATTCCTTCATCACCTATGATTGTTTCCCACCCTTTTGGAAGGTTTTCTATAAATTCAATATCCAACGAATGCTGCAGCTTAATAATATCATCTGAATCTTTATCGGCACAGGTACCATAATTAACATTATCTTCAAGACTTTCGGGAAACAAATAAATATTTTGCGGCACATATGATAAAAATTTGTTATGTTGTAGTGCATTTTCTGTCGATTCTTCGCCAAATATGCTTAAACTGCCGCCGGTTGCTTTATATAAGCCTGCCATTACTTTTAATAATGTGCTTTTCCCGCAGCCTGATTTGCCCACTATCGCCACATGCTCTTGTTTACCAACTGATAACGAAACTCCTTTCAATATTTCTCTGTCTTTTTCATAAGAAAAATACATATCCTCAATTTGCACGGCTAACGGAGCAGAGTCATCAAATACATTGCTTATTAACTTATTGTTCGCCTGCGGAGCATTCCATATATCTAATATTCGTTTTGCAACCGACATCGACATTCGTAATTCTACAATTTGCCCCTCCGCTTCCATTAGTACATCTGCTGTCGGCCACATCAATAATAAAAATGAAATTACATGTGAAATGGAAACCGTTTTATTAACAACGAAATATACTGAACAAACAGCTGTCAGGCTTATTGGAATCATGGACAGCATAACTCCCAGCGGCATTAATATTACTTGGATTTTGCCTGACTTAAGTGCATATTTAAACCAATTATTTGAGAGTGAGCTCATTTTATCATCAATATACTTAACTAAATTATAAGTCTTAACAGTATTAATATTAGATAGAACATCTTGTACTAAGGATATCCGTTTAGCCTCACATTTTTGTCTTTCCGCTATTTTCAATTCAATTTTGCAGCTTGCCCTGTACTGAAAATAAAGTATTACAGGTACGGTTGAAAAATAGATTATTCCTAATCGCCAATCCAAATATATCATAGCTGCCGCAGTACAAAAAATAGTTAAAAAACTCGTCACAACTGCGGGGATGTCCCTGCACATAAAATTGCACGCATTATCTATACCATTTTGCATACGTTCGATCAAATCTCCCGATTGATGATTATCAAGCCATATCATATCGGCGTTTACTATTTTTTCAGATGTCTTAATTTGATAAAATCTCCTTGAATATGTGTGACAGGATAATGTCAGCCACTTTGACGATATATCGCATATAATTTTAAGTATCATGATAGCTGTTATTATTATAAGTATTTTTCCCACTTGTTCAATATTGCCATTAGTTGCCGATTCGCTGAGACTGCCGATATAAATCAAGGTCTGCAAGGAACATATTATGCTGATTAGACTAATACATGAATATATAAAAATCCTTCTGTTAATATCACTGTTACTAAATTCTTTTAACATAGATTACTCCGATAAATTTATTTATTTTATACTATAATTAAATAAATTTATGCAATTTGCCAATGCGGCAATTATCCCCTTTCTATAAATTTTATTTTGATTACCATTTATATGAATATTTTAACATATTTTTTGGTGCTTTTAAATGAATTTCTTTATTTACAATTAATTTTAATTATTCGTGTTGTCCATAATTATTCAAAAGCTTCCGGTTGCGTTTCCTTTGCTACGTGTACGATTTTTCGTTGCACATAAAAAATATCACAAATTATATTTCTCTCATAATTTGTGATATTGCACCGTTTATTATTTTTAAAGATTTTTGAGTCTTGGAAACAGAATATTGTTTTCCAAATGAATGTGCTGAAATATATCCGATTCCATTTCCTTAAGCTTATCATATGTTTTGGCATATGTTTCGCATGCATCGTCGGGTAATGTGTAATCATTCGTAACAGCTCTTAGCTGTTTAAGAATATCCCCTGCATTCGTGTGCTCTTTTTCCAACTCATCGATTATTTGCACCGCTTTGACTAAATCCTCCCTAAAATTGCTTTTTTCAAATTCAGCAATCGCAGGATATTGAATTGATTCTTCCTTCGCTAAATGCTCTTCCAAATCCATCTTTATTGTGTGGAACAATTTATTTACATTTGCAAGCTCTGGATGATGTGGTCCGTGAACTCTTAATATCAATGTTGTAAGCTTACTGATTTTTGGGAGCTCTGACCAAAGATATGCATGATGCTTATTTAAAATTTGCTCCACAATTTCACCTGTAGGAGCTTCGGTCCAATTTTTACCCTTTGCGCCATATTCATAGCTTTCATATGCCGCATTTAATTTTTCCAACAATTCTGTTCCATTTACATTTTTCTCTTCGATTGCTTCACTGAGGGGTCTGTTTCCTCCGCAGCAAAAGTCAATTTTATATTCCCTAAATAAATCTGCGGATTTTGGAAATGCATTTACTATTTCACCTATTTTTTGTGTACTGTCAAATTTGCTCATGCCGAACCTCCATTAATTATTATATTTCTATTATAATCGGAAATATTGTAAATTAATATGATTTAAATCAAAATTTTAATTTTTTAGATGACTGGATTATGCTTATTCCGGTCATTACTATTGTGTCACTAACCCCGTCCCTTTGTCACACTTGTGCAGTCTTTCGTCCAATTGTAATATAGATTAATATACTGATTCATATAATTCTTAAGCAAATCCTGATTAATTCGACAATCAATTATTTATCATACTGAGTGTAGGCTCGGTTTCATCTTATTTATTTTTTATTTGCAACTCCACAGGAATAACCGCCACCCACACGGATGGGGCATATATATTGATTTGCTGAAAAACATAATATGGCAGGGGTGAGTTACCGCTTACCTTATATACATTTTCATATCCATTTACTGCTATAAATGTAGTTGTCATATCAGGTGTAATATTCTCTGACAACTGGTTTTCCACCGGAACAACTGCCGTTACCTCACCTTGTTCGTCAATGATAATCCGTTTGACCAGAATAGTATTGCCGTCTTCATCATAAGGGCTGTACTCGTCTTGTTCTTCGGCTGTCCCGATAAATACCGCTTCTCCTTCTTCATAATAGATTTCAGGGTTATATATATCATATTCATTACTTACGTCCGTCTCAATTGCAGCTGCCGGCGTTACGAATGCTATTAAAATTGTCACCAAAACTAAAGTAAAGGTCATTGCCGTTCCAAATATGGTTGTTCTTTTCATTTTCATAATTGCATTTATCCTTTCTTCAATCGCATATTTACTGAAATTGTTTACAAGCGGAGTCAGCTTGATTTTCTTTTCCTCTAACTCTATAAGCGTCAAGGCATACTCCGATTTCATAGTCTCCCCGAATGTCCGAACTACTGTTTCATCACAGGATAATTCAATATCACGGTTTGCCAGCACGAACATCACCCATACAAAAGGGTTAAACCAATGTACACACAGGGATGCTGCAAGCAGATATTTTGATAAGATGTCGAACCGCCGGATATGCACATACTCATGAGTAAAGATATAGCATAACCTTTTTCCATCCGTCCAGTCTGTCTCCTTTGGAAGCAGTACCACAGGTCTGAATATCCCATAGGTCAGCGGCGCTGATATTTTATCGGATTGCCTGATTGCGACCTTTCTCTTTATAGGGTGTTCATGAAGCCATTTCTTCACAAATTCATTGTCAATCGGCAAGGCGGCTTTATAATCCCTGAGGCGGCAAAGATGTGTCATAAGGAAGAACAGGATGCAAGCCAACATACCAATGATCCATACTGCTGTTACAAGCGATACGCTTGAGCTTGACATGACCGCTGAATCAGGGCTTGCCATATCATGAATAGACCATGCGACGGGAAGTGTCGTTGCATTTGGAAATGCAAACGGAGCGTTTGTTTTTCCAAACGTATCGTTCAGTATATCCGCAAACGTATAAACGCTAAATCGCGACGGAAAAGAAACGGGAATGACCAAACGGCACAGCACCACGCCCCAAAGTGCAAGAAATGTCCTTTTGGGTAATTTGTGAAGCGCAAGGATACGGATTACCATAATCGTCATAATAAGAAAAGCAGCCGAAAGACTCATTTTTAATATTATCATAGCCATCGCCTCATTTTAGACTCTCTATTAACTGTTTTAGTTTTTCGATTACTTCCGGGGGCAAGTTCTTCCGTCCAAGAATGGAAGCCACAAGCCGGTCGGCTGCACCACCATACATTTTATTGATCAGCTCAGTGGTTTCAAATTCCTGCGCCTGTTCTCTTGTGATAAGTGGGCTGCACACAAAGTTCGGATCGCTTCGCTTAATAGCTCCCTTGTCAAGGCATTTCTTTATAACTGTATAGGTGGTCGTCTTGCTCCATCCAACCTGTTCTTTTAAGGTTTCCGCAATCCGCTTTGCGGTAGTTTCGCCTTCTTTCCACAGAATATCCATAACCTTCAGTTCCGAATCAAACAATTTGATTTCCATAAAGTCAACCCCTTTATATAACGCTTCTATTGCAATAGAATTATTATCTAATTCTACTCCAATAGAACCAAGTTGTCAAGAGCAATTTAAAAAATGAGACAGTAAGTCGTTTGCAATCTAAGCTCACAAATTTATTGCTACAAATTGGGAGTTCAATGCATTTTACCTACTGTCTTGGGTTGTTCTATTTTGCTGCTGCGTTTATTAATTTTATGCATTCTTCCACGTCGAATTTGCTGAATATTTCTCCGGATGTGTGAATGTTTCTTGTTGGTATTGATATTACTCCGCTCGGTACTCCTTCTCTTGAAGTATGGATTGGTCCTGCGTCTGTTCCGCCGAATTCCAATATTTCATATTGATATTTAATATTATTTTCTTCCGCAAGGTTTGTCAGTAAATCTTTTACGTCTGTATGGGTAATTATTGATTTATCCATTAATTTGATTGCCGCTCCCCCGCCTAATTTAACATCCATTTTAATTCCGTCCGGAGTATCGCCGGTTGCGGTTACATCAACTGCAATTGCTAAGTCAGGATTGATTGAGTAGCCTGCGGTTTTAGCCCCTCTGCACCCCACTTCTTCCTGTACCGAGAATACATAATATACATCATTGTCAGTTTCAGGATGGTTTTTAAGTGCTTCAATCAATATATAACAGCCTATTCTGTCATCTGCAGCTTTACATATTACACAGTCCTCTGTTTCGTAATATTCCGTTTTAAATACACACATATCTCCCACACGGAAATTTTTAGAAATAAACTCTTTATCCGTGGAAGCAACATCAATGAACAATTTGCCCATTGTGATTTTTTCTTTGTCTTTTAATTCTTCGTGACAGATTACCCCTTCAAGTCCGTTGTCAAACACCATGCGGAGTCCCAATAACTCTTTGGCATTAAGTCCTCCCACATTGGCAAAGCGTAAAAATCCCTTTTCATCAACATGTGTTATTATAATACCTATTTGGTCCATGTGAGCGGAAAATAATACCTTTTTCCCGGTGCCTTTTTTTCTCGCTATGAGATTTCCAAGCGGATCAATGGATATTTCATCTGCATAAGCCTTTACTTCCTCTGCAATCATTTCACGTATTGTATTTTCTCTTCCCGAAGGACCGAAGCAATCGGATAATTTTTTCATTAATTCACTGTTAAACATATTACTCCCCTTTCTGATTTTCAAGTATTACTTTTTTCGCAAGCTCCGAAACACTTTCCAAGTCTCTTTTGCTTGCCACGTTTACCGATGAGTGTATATACCTGCAAGGAACCGAAATTGCCACTACCTTGGCACCTTTTTTTGTTTTGTGAATAACTCCCGCATCATTTCCGCCTGACGAAGAGCTTCTGAACTGATACATAATATTGTTATTGTCAGCAATTTTAGCAACACTTCTTACAACATCAATATCATAAACGGTTGAGCCGTCCATTAATGACAATGCAGCACCTTTGCCGATTGAAGTAATTTTGTTATAATCCTTTATCTCAGGCATATCCGCACAAATTGTTCCTTCCAATATTATTCCCAAATCCGGCTCCAATTGATAGGCTGCTGTTTCTGCTCCTCTTAAGCCTACTTCTTCCATAACCGTAAACACACCGTAAAAATCCGCATCCAATTTCATGCTTAAAAGCTCTAATATGATGCTGCAGCCTGCTCTGTCATCCAATGCTTTTGCCTTAATTAAATTGTCGCCGAATTCAACATAGTCACTTTTAAATGTTACATAATCGCCGATGCCGACTAATTTTTCTGTTTCTGTTTTTGATTCCGAGCCTATATCTATGTATAATTTGTCTATTGGAACTGATTTTCCTCTTTCTTCGTCGCTCATTAGGTGTACTGCCTTGGAGCCTATAACACCGGGGATTTTATTTTCTCCCACTAACACTGCCTTGGAATTTAAAACTCTTTGGTCAATTCCTCCCACCGCCTGAAATTTAATGAATCCATCCGAATCAATATGTGAAACTATAAGTCCTACTTCATCCATGTGAGCGGCAACCATTATTGTTTTATTTTTTCTCCCCTTGTTGTGGGCTATTACATTTCCAAGCTTATCTACATAGTATTCGCAGCCTATTTCAGATAATTTATTTTTTATATAATTTCTTACTTCATATTCACAACCTGATACGCCGGAAAGCTCGGTTAATTCTTTTAAAAACATAATATTTCCTCCAAATCAGAATTATCCAATTCATTTATGAACCTGGCTATTGCTTTTCCCGTATTTTCTACATCCCTTAAATCAATTGTTTCCACAGAAGTATGCATGTAGCGAAGGGGAATTGATAAAAGTATGCAGGGAATTCCATCTTTAGTTATTTGAAGTGCATCTGTGTCTGTTCCGGTTCCCGCAGGGACTGCTTCATACTGAATGGGATAGTTGTATTTTTTGCATACTTCGACAAATTTTTTTGTAAGCTTTGCGTTTAATCTCCCGCCGTACGCAACCACAGGTCCCTTGCCTAAGTGAGCGGTATCCGGAGGCATATCCGGTGTCATACCAAATCCCACATCCAATACTATTCCAATGTCCGGGCTTATTTTATAGCTGCTTGTTTTTGCGCCTCTCATACCAGTTTCTTCCTGGATTGTTGCCGTAAAATACACATTGCTTTTATGGGATATTTTTTTTAATTCTTTTGCCGCCTCAAGCATTACTGCGACGCAGGCACGATCATCCAATGCTTTTGCGCTTATTACACTTCCCTGCAAGGAAAGAGGCTCTCTTTTTATTGTTGCAATATCCCCGATTTTTACTATTTTTTCAAGCTTTTCCTTTGTATAACCCGTATCTATATATAAATCACTTAATTTAAGAGGGTTTTTCCTTTCTTCTTCACTTGTAACATGAGGAGGTTTAATTCCTATAACACCGAAAATATTTTCACTTCCGAATACTGTTACATCCTGTGCAACCAAGGATGCCGGATTTATTCCCCCCACCGAAGTAAAGCTTAGAAATCCACCCTCCAATATTTTAGTAACCATGAGACCTATTTCGTCTATGTGTGCGGCAAGCATAATCTTTGTATCATTGCTGCCATTAGCTTTAAATATGTAGCTTCCCAAATTGTCCTTTTCCAATGAATCCGTATACGTGCGGAAATATTTTGTCAAAATATCGCCGTTACTATGCTCGAAGCCGGAAACAAACTGGTTCGTGCATATATCAAACAAAAATTCTTTAAGCATGATTCCTCCTTTTTATTTATGGCTTACGCAGGGGAATTCACCAATTTATCTGCTCCTTTCGTCGCATAAATTGGGAATTCTGTGCGGTTGACCTACCAACCATTTTTCTGAAAAAAGACTCAGAAAAATGGGGTTAGGGCATACGCAGGGGAATTCACCAATTTATTTGCTCCTTTCGTCGCATAAATTGGGAATTCTGTGCGGTTGACCTACCAACCATTTTTCTGAAAAAAGACTCAGAAAAATGGGGTTAGGGCATACAAAAAATGTTAGGTCATAGACCTAACATTTAGAAATTTATTTTAACAAATCTTCAAGTGCAGCTCCGATAGACTCGCCTATGGTGAAGTTTGCTTCTTCCGGCTGATAAGATATATCATGAGGAGTTTCTTCACCTTTATCATCTAATATGAATGTCAGGTTAAGGTTCTTGCCTTTCATATCTATGCTTTGTACTTTGGCATCTATTACTTCTCCAACCTTGACAACCTGTGCGGGTGTTCTTAGTTTTTCATGTGATACCTTTGCAATTGGTATGAAGCAGTCAATATTTCCATTAGCGTTTACATGTACTCCGTCCAATAATATGCGTGTTACTTCAACCTTTATTATATCGTCCTTATTAAGTGTCTTTGCATAGACATCAAAGGGATGTTCAACCAATTGTTTTAATCCGAGACTTACTTTTCTGTCTTTTCTTGTAATGCTCAATATTTTTGCGGTTACTTCCTGACCTTCATGAAGAACGTCTGTAACCTTTTCTGTTCTTGCCCAGTCTAAATCCTTAATATGAAGCAGGCATTCAATATCGTCAACCTTAACGAAAGCTCCGAAATCGACAATTCTTGTTACTGTTCCCGTAACAATATCTCCCTTTTGATATTTATCCAAAAACGTTGCCCAGGGGCTTTTTACGGTAGCCTTATAGCTTAAGGAAAGTCTCTTGTTTTCCTTATCTACACTTTTTACCTTAACATTTATTTTATCGCCTGTTTTTAATATTTCCGACGGATGTTTAATTCTTGTCCATGCAATTTCATTAATGTGAAGTAGTCCGTCTATTCCGTTGATTTCTACAAATGCGCCGTAATCCTGAATATTCTTTACAGTACCTTCGTAAATTTCTCCTTCCTGAATATTTTCCCATACAATCTTGTCTTGGGCTTCCTTTTCCATTTTTTCAACGGCTCTTGAAGTTAAAACCAATTGTCTTCTTCCTTTTTTATTCTTTGTTTCCAATATTTTAACCTTCAAGTTCTTTCCCACATATTCTGAAGGGTCAACATTTCTGTTTATTGATATTTGATTTCTTGGAATAAATCCTTTTATACCTTTAACCTTACCGTAGATTCCATATTGAGATGCTTCAATTATAGGAGTTTCTATAATTGTACCCTGGACTCTCATCTCTTCCAACTCATCCCAGATTTTCTGTTCTTCTAACGGTTTTCTTGTAAGCACAACATTTCCGTCTTGGTCAGAAATTTTTATTACAAGTGCTTCTATTTCGTCTCCTTCTTTTACAACTTGTGTCAAATCGGAAATTTCTGTCATGGAATATTCATCTCTTGTTATAATTCCGTCAGATTTATAATTGATGTTAACAGAAACGGCATCAGGGCTTACATATATTGCTGTACCTTTAACCTTTTCACCGGTTCTGATATATGATACTCCGCCATAATTTTCAAGCAATTCGTGCATACTGTTAGCTGATTCTGCCTGTTCGTTCTTTTCATTCATGTTGTTGTTTAAGTTTTCCAACATACTAATAACCTCCTCAATTATCCAGTCAGGAGCTGAAGCACCTGCGGATACTCCCACAATAGTATTTTTATCAATATAGTTATAAGGTATTTCCCTATAATTTTCAATTAAGAATGTATTTGGACACAATTCCTTGCTCAGTTCATACAATTTCTTTGTATTTGAACTGTTTTTCCCGCCTACAATAAGCATTACGTCACATTTTGAAGAAATTTCGACACATGCTTCCTGTCTTTTTCTTGTTGCATCACAAATTGTATTATGCACAACAATATTGGAGTAATTGTTTATTTCAATAGTTTTTAATATTTCTTTGAAAATATTCAAATTAAATGTTGTTTGGCACACCAAGCAGTATTTCTTGGATGCATCAATGATTTTTTTCAATTCCTCAGGACTTTTTACAATCTCGGCTTCATTGTTGCACCATCCTACTATTCCTTTAACCTCGGGATGATTTTCATCGCCCACAACAATTATATTGTACTCATTATTCTTAAATTCTTCAACTATTTTGTGTATTTTTTTAACTTTTACACAGGTTGCATCAACTACTTCAATACTTTTTTCTTCCAATTTATCATAAATGTGTTTTCCCACACCGTGACTTCTTATTAACAGCTTTGCATCGTTGTTCTCAGGCAGATCATCAACTACGACCATGCCCATGTTTTTTAGTTTTTCCACAACATCTTTGTTGTGTATAATCTCACCATAGCTGTAGAGCTTTTTTTCTTCGCTCAGTATTTGATCTGCTCTTAATACAGCAGCTTTTACACCTCCGCAAAAACCGTTATATTCCGATACGATTATTTTCATTATTTACCTTCATTTTTTAAATTATAAATATCTTTTAGAATTTCTTTTCCTATTTCCGTATACGTTTCGGTATTTATTCTGCCACTGTAATTTTCTAAGTAATCTTTTTCCTTCCCTATGTATAATTCAATTTTTCCTCTGAATTTATAAGGTCCTTCCACGTATACCGGTATAATTTTAACATTTGCTTTTTTTGCGATTAATGCAATTCCCGGTTTTGCGTTGTTTTCGTCATATCCGTTTTTTATTCTTGTGCCTTCAGGATATATTCCTAAAACACCGTTATTGTTTAAAACATTCAGGGAACTTTTTATTGACGATAATGATACTCCCTGCCTGTCAACCGGAAATGCACCTATTTTTCTAAAAATAAAAGATAATAATTTATTTTCAAACAATTCTTTCTTGCCCATATAATGGATTTGACGCTTTGTTGATATGGCTAATATTACCGGGTCAATCAACGATATGTGATTTCCGCATACTATTAAGCCGCCTTCCGTATTGTCAAGATTCTCTTTATTATGAACCTTCAAATTAAAAACAAGAAACACAAGTACCTTTAATATCCAAACAGCTATTTTATACAACATTGTTTCCTCCGATAAATTCGGCAATTGCATTTGTCGTTTCTTGTATGTCCATATCAGTAGTGTCAATCAATATTGCATCCTTTGCCATTTTTAAAGGAGAAACCTGCCTTGTTGAATCATTTTCGTCTCGCTTTATAATGTCTGACAGAACACTTTCGTAATCAGCTTCTATATTGCTTTCTTTTAACTGGTTGAAGCGCCTCTTTGCTCTTTCTTTTGCCGATGCGGTAATAAAAAACTTAAAATCGGCATTTGGAAATACTGTTGTACCGATATCACGTCCATCTAAAATCACATTTTTATCTGCCGCGATTTTTCGCTGAAGTTCAACCATTTTTTCCCGAACTATTTTAAGAGCGGATATTTTGGAAGCTGCTTTTGATATTGCCTCTTCCCTTATTAATTTTTCAACATTTTCTCCATCAAGAAATATTTGATTGTCATAATAGTTGACAGTGGTAGTTTTAAGCATTTCTTCAATTTCAATTTCATTTATGTCAATATTATCTTTATATGCCTTATATGCAAGAGCCCTGTACATAGCCCCTGTATCGATGTACTCAAATCCAAGTTCTTTGCTTAGAAGTCTTGCAACAGTACTTTTTCCGGCTCCGGAGGGTCCGTCTATTGCTATAATCATTTTGTTATCCTTTCATAGTTATATTATGAAGGTGGACACACCTGCAGCACAGGGATAGCATTTGCGGGCAAAAGTAATGTCCAACATGTATTTTTAGCACTTTAACATTATATTACATAATGCAAAATATAACAACAAAAACTTTTTTATAAAAAAGGACTCGCAGTCCCGGTACTGCTGACAAAAGTAACTCCCTGTCATTCTGAACTCGCTGCCCGAAGAATCCGATGTGATCCTTCGCCGCGGCTCGGGATGACAAATTCAGAGTTTGCCATAATTCCGGTAACATAGTCCTTCGTTATCAGAAGTTTTGATATATACTGTTATTATCCCATAGCTTTTCTAAAGTATTATAGTATTCAACTATATCTTCTTTTTCCCTTAAACTTATATTGATTATTAAATTATTTATCATGGTTAATGGAACAACCAATGAATCAACAAAGGAAACGATATTGCTTTTAGCCAATAATGATGCATCTGCCAATCTATAAACCGGAGATTCCTCCGTATCGGTAATTGCTACTAATTTTGCTTTATGCTCCTTGACAAATCTTGCAGCTTCAATTGTTGTTTTAGAATATCTCGGATAGCTTATAACAATTAATAAATCATTTTCTTTAATTCTTATGATTTCTTCGTATAATGAATTGACACCGCTGTTGTTCAATACTTTAACATCATCCAAGGCTACATCTAAATAAAAGCCGAGATAATTTGCCAAGGTTGAAGATGTTCTGAGCCCTAATACAAAAACTCTGTTTGCATTTAAAATAAGCTCCGTTGCTTTGTCTAACGCTTCTATATCAAAATGCTCGAACAAATAACGCATGTTATTCATTTCATTTTTTAAAATCTTTTTATGAAGCTTTACCTTATCATTTACAACATCATCATTAAGACCTATTCTTTGGACCGTGGTAAGTTTGTTTTTAATTAAAATCTGTAAAGCTTTTTGCAGTTCAGGGAAGCCTGAATACCCTAAGGCGGTTGCAAATCTGACTACGGTAGATTCACTTACATCAACGGTTTCGCCTATTTTTGCGGCAGTCATAAATGCGGCTTTGTCATAATGGTCAACAATAAACTGTGCTATAAGCTTTTGACCCTTGCTGAATTTGTGAAAATTATTTTTTATAATACTTATTAAGTCACTATTCATAGTACCCTCTGACTAATTTTATTCCTTCTTCAAAAGCATCAATATTTTTTTGAATTGTAACAGGAGGAACTCTTTCCGTTATTGAGCCAATCATGATATCCTTATCTATTGTATCTTCTCCTAACAGCGCATATATTGCACCTATTGAGATTATGTTTGCAACCATATTTGTTTCAAATTTTTCATGTGAGCTTCTCAATATGGGAAGACTGTATACTTTCAAAGGTTTATCCGCAGTTAATTTTATATGGTCGTCAACTATCAGTATACCATCTTTATCCAAAGATTCAATATACTTTTCGTATGAATTTTGAGTAAGCGACAGAAGAATATTTGCATCTATGATTTTCGGATAATTAATATTATCATTGCTGATTATAACTTCAGCCTTACTGGCACCGCCCCTTGCTTCCGGTCCGTAGGACTGTGTCTGTATGGCGTTTAAACCTTGTTCGATTGCAGCGTCCGCTATTATTATAGCTGCTAAAATAACTCCCTGGCCTCCGGAGCCGCTAAGCCTTATTTCAAATTTTTTATTCATCTCAATTTCCCCCTATCCTTGAAACTTATCAATAATAACTTGATAGCTTTCTATATATTCAGGTTTCGAGTTGTTGTAAAATTCTCCGATTAAAATTTTATTTTTACCTTTTTCAGGATTTTTTTCAACTATTTTAATATCTGCGCAATTATCCTTAAAAAATGAAAACATTTTAAAGGCGCCGCCTTTTTTATTTTTTCTTCCGTAGTAGGTCGGACACACACTTAAGCCTTCTATAAATGAAAATCCTTTGTTTTGCAATCCTTTTTCAATTAATTTCTGCATGAGAGGCGCGTGATAAGCAGTTCCTCTTCCTACATATGTAGCTCCTGCTCCCTGGGCTAAGCTGCATAGGTCAAAAGGCTTATCTATATTGCCGTAGGCTGCCGTAGTTGCAAAATCACCATACGGAGTTGTAGGCGAATATTGTCCCCCGGTCATGCCGTAAATATTATTATTGAAAACAATTGTTGTAATGTCTATATTTCTTCTTGCGGCATGAATAAGGTGATTTCCTCCGATGGCGGAGCTGTCGCCGTCTCCCATTATTACAATAACATGAAGCTTGGGATTAGCAAACTTAATACCGGTTGCAAAAGCCAAAGCACGTCCGTGTGTTGTATGTAGTGTATTGAAATCTAAATAACCGGGAGCCCTTGATGAACAGCCGATACCTGAAACTATTACAACTTCGTCTTTATTTAATTTTAGATTATCTATTGCTCTGACAACTGTATTTGTCAATGTTCCGTGACCGCATCCGGGACACCATATGTGAGGCAATTTCTCTACTCTGTAATATTCCTTGGTTACATTATTGCAATTCATTATAAATTACCTCCTATTGCTTTTACTATTTCGTCAGGAGTGATTAATTCACCATTTATTTTATTAATTTTATTTACGGTGCAGTTTTTGCCGGCAACTCTTTCAACTTCTAAAAAATATTGACCTAAGTTCATTTCTGCGACATATATTTCTTTTGCATTTTGAGAAACATTATTAATTTGTTTTTCTAAGAAAGGCCATATGGTTATTGGTCTGAATAAGCCTGCCTTAATATTCATTTTGCGCAGAGCATCTACGGCGCTTTTAGCCGATCTTGAAACTCCGCCGTAAGCAACTATTACTATTTCAGCATCCTGCAGTTTATATTCCTCATAGTATGAAAAATCATCTATATTTTTTTCCACCTTATTAACTATACGTTTAATTAATTTTTCGGATATTTCATTGCTGTTTGTCGGAAAACCCGTTTCATCATGTGTGAGTCCCGTTACATGGTATCTGTATCCTTCGCCGAAGGATGCCATGGGCGGAATCATGTCCTCATCAGGTCTGTAGGCAACATAATCCTCAGGCTTGCATGAAGGTTTCTTTCTGTTTATAATTTCAATTTCCGATATATCCTTGAATATCATTTTTTCTCTCATGTGACCCACCGTTTCATCCATCAATAGAATTACCGGTGTTCTGTATTTTTCAGCAATATTAAATGCTTTTACTGTGTATTCATATGTTTCCTGAACAGAATTCGGTGTCAAAGCCACAGCCGGATGGTCACCGTGTGTTCCCCACTTAGCCTGCATTACATCACCCTGTGCCGGAGACGTGGGAAGCCCCGTGCTTGGTCCGCCCCTTTGAACGTTAACAATTACGCATGGAATTTCGGTAATAGCCGCATAACCGATATTTTCCTGCATTAATGAAAAGCCGGGACCGCTTGTTGCTGTCATTGATTTTAATCCTGCAAGCGAGCCTCCTATTATAGCTGCCATACTTGCAAGTTCATCTTCCATTTGAATGAATTTTCCTCCAAGCTTCGGCAATTTTTGAGAAGAAATTTCGGCTATCTCCGTTGACGGTGTTATCGGATAACCGGCGAAAAATCTCATTCCTGCAGCCAAAGCTCCTTCAACGCATGCTTCATTACCCTGAATTAGCTTATATCCCTTACTGTTCATCTTTCTTACCTCCGATATAAATAGCATTATCCGGACATCTCAGTTCGCACTGTCCGCAAAAAATACATTTATCCCGATAAGCTATCACACATTTGTCATCTTCAATTTTAAGTACTTTTGTAGGACAAAATCCGACGCATACACCACAACCTTTACACCAAGGAATGTTTTGAAGAAGAACCCTATTATCAGTCATTTTAATCCTCCATAATATTACGTTACCTTAATCATATCATATTTCAGTATTTTTGCAAGAAATATTTCAAAATTAGCGTATAATGCAAGTTATAATTCACGAAGTGCAAATATCATGTAGGAAAACGTGTTTATGACGATAAAACAAAAGCTTCATTAAAAAAAATGCAGGACAGGTACAAGCAGTATCATGCATTTTTTTCAATTATAAATAATTCCGGCGGAGTATTTTCCTTATTGATTACTTTCATATGAAGCACATTGTATTCTTTTTTGTTAATTTTATTTAGGTATTCCGAAATTTTTGATATTTCGCAGCCTTTGTCCTGTGCTGTGTAGGCAGCAATATATATTCTGCCTGAATCCTTTAAATAAGGTATCAAAGAATTTATGGAACGTATTGTAATATCAGGTTTAGTAACAATTTCTTTGTTGTGATTTGGAAGATACCCCAAGTTATATACAGCGGCATCGACTTTTTCCGATAAATACTTCCCCATAAATTCATGGCTGTCTTTTATTATAACATAATTATTAAATTTGCCTTTGTCTTGCAATAGAGTATTAGTTCTTTCTATTGCTGTATCTTGTATGTCAAAAGCCATTACATGACCTGAGTGACCTGCCAAATTGCTTAAAAACAAAGTATCAAATCCGTTTCCGCATGTTAAATCAACAAACATTAAATTATTCTTCCCAGAATAGCTTGCCTCTATCAGAAAGTGTGTCATTTCCGAAATTTGACCATACTTACCATACTTATTGACCATTTTTACCTCTTTAAAAATTTAATTTCATCATCGGTTAAATATTTCCATTGTCCCGGTTTTAATTCCCCTAAATTTATATCTCCAAAGGATATTCTTTTTAGCTTTATGACATTGTGACCTATGGCTTCAAACATTCTTCTTACCTGTCTGTTTTTACCCTCATAAATACTTATTTGCACGGCACATGTGTTTTGCTGTGTTTCCTTTTGTTTTAACAGTTTTACCTTTGCGGGAGCTGTTTTGTAACCATCTATCAAAACGCCTGTTTTTAATTTTTCCATAGAATCCTGAGTAATATTTCCTTTAATATCTGCTTCATAGGTTTTGTAAATGTGGTACTTAGGATGCATAAGCTTGTTGGCAAGATCTCCGTCATCGGTTAAAAGCAATAATCCGGAAGTATTGTAGTCTAATCTTCCGATTGGATAAATTCTTTCTTTGATATCAATTAAATCAAGCACAGTCTTACGGTTAAACTGGTCCTTAACGGTTGTCACATATCCTTCAGGCTTATATAATTTTATGTAAATATGTTCATCCTTTTCATATATTTTTTTATCGTATACGGTTACAAGGTCTTTTTCGGGATTAATTTTGCTTCCAAGCTCCTTTATAATCGATCCGTTAACCTTTACATAACCATTTAAGATTAGTTCTTCGGCTTTTCGCCTTGAAGCAATTCCGCACCTTGCTATATACTTTTGCAGTCTTTCTTCTGCCATAATATCTTCCTTTACCTTTTTTTCTACATTATAATATATGTATAAGCATTTGTAAATCATTAAGCCTCTTATAATAACCATGCCTGACGTATTAAAAGGTATACAGGATAGCTGCAGCAGCTATCCTTAAATTTTATACATTTTACTTAAAAACGAAGATTTCTTATTCCCAGTTTCTATTAACAGGCATCTGTATAATATGTCCTGTGCCAGCTCCGTATGAGTTGTCCTGATGATATTTGTATTCTGTCCTTGGGTCGAAAACCAATATAGGGTTATAGCCTAATGTATTTTTACTTGCTTGCTCTGTTGCATATTCGGGATAATACGGATAATTTGTTGTTACTTCAAACCATGTATAATCGGCTCCGCCGTTGGTTTTATACATGTTATAGAAATCCTCGTATCTCGGTGCTTCGGCATCCGGGTATCTCCTTGTTGAAGCAAATCCTCCCGGCTCTAAATAAATTTTAATTCTTACAGAGCTGTTTGCGGGAACAGATGGCAGCTTTACATCTTCTTTAGGTTTAAACACTTCATATACTGCCTCTCCGTTAAATACTCCCCCGTACTTATAATCAACCGTATAGCCGTTTAAACCGTAGACGAAATGATTCCAGTATTCGCTTGACGAATGCATTGCCGATGTGGGATTGTAACTGTAATCATATGTGTCATTTGTAAGATTCAAACCTACAGGGTCATAGTTTGTTGCATAAAGTCCGCTTTCTCTAAGCTTAAACTGAACATTCAAATTCAATGTGCCCGGTACTGTGGGATAATTTGTTTTATTCTCAAGCTCAATTTCCACATATGCGGGTTTATATAAATAATTCGGGTCAAGCTTTAAAAATGCCGCCTTAACAGGATTAGGATCATCTGTTTTTGAAGATTCCTTAAATTGATTCATAATTCCTTCTGCGGTTTTTTTAGATATTTCTTCGGTTACCATATTGGGCGGTATGCCTGCTTCCGTTAATGCAACCTCAGTTAAATAAGCTATGTTGCCTTCAGCCAATTGCTCGAAATTCGGGAATGTGGGCGGAATCCCTATGGAAGCAAGACCATAGTTAATCAGTGATTCCAATGCAACAGCAAAGTATCCCCTAAAACTTTCAATTGGGCAAAGACTCACTATTGCCTGAACTAATTTTGTTCTTATTGCTTGATAGGTTGATTGAATTTTATCATAAATTTTTGCTATGGTTGATACCAAATCCTTGAAAAATCCGACAACTCCTTCATAAAGCTCCTGATACCACGGTTTATCCTTTTCTTCAGGCTTTGGTATATATACTAATCCCCCCACAGGCAGCACTTGTTTTATTTTTTCTTTATATTCTGCATCATTCTGAGTACCAAAAAAATTGGGCACTAATATATTGTCTCCTTTTTTCCACTTGCACAGTATCTCCTGTGGCTCGGGCTCCCTGTACACATAATAATGCGAAAGATATTCCGGGTCTGCCCATTCAATTGCCTTATAGCTTACTATTTTAACATTTGGTATGGAATAGTTCACCATTTCTGTCTTGTCGTACTTTGGCGGAGGCGTTGGCGGAGCAATTATGGTCACAGGATCTTCATAACCATATTGTATCGTTATAACATCGGAGTACTCTGCTCTCAGCATGCCGGGCTGCGCATCATTTGCAAGTGCCACTGCCCTTATGTAATAATTAATGAATTCACCGGCTTTCATTTGTCCGGCAGGCTTTCCAAACTGCGTAAAGTCTACGATAACAGATGGTTTATAGTCAGTGTTTATTGTAAGGTTCATCAATTCATCCAATTTATATTCTTCTGAATAAACCAAATTTTTCTCATTCAAATAGTTAACGGTTTCATCAATAACATGATCATATACTTGAACTATTATTTTTTGAGTTTCTTTATTTATACCGTGCATGTGAAAAAATCTGCCGCCTGCCGTTTTTGGATCAAAACCCACGTTGTTCCCGTTTTGGTAAGGGTCATGCACAGGATTATCCGAGCCGGTTTCATAATGTCCGCCGCCTAAATGTGATTTGGGAGTCCATAATTCAAAAACAGGCTCTGTAACATGTACTGATGAAATTTCAGGCTGTCCGTATAAAACCGCAATTCCCCTTCCGGGGTCCCCGATTGGAATTCCCGAATTATCAACCGGCACAGCTCTTACGTAGTAAGTCTTTTGCTTTTGAGGTATCGGATTTCTCAATCCTGTTGGATTTTTGGTGATTTTGCTGAAATCTATGGAAAATTCCTTTACAGATGAAGATATTTCGCCTGTTAATACAATTCCTTTTTCTGTTTTGAAACTATCCTTATATCCTGAATACGGGGTTTCCGAAACTTGCCAAATTACCTTTGATACTGTGTTAAGACCCCTTATATTCTTTAATTCATATGCAAACCATCTTACAGTGTTTTTGTTTTTATCAATAAAGGCACCGAAATCGGAATTTATGTACTTTGGGTCTGGCGTTCTTTCCCTGACCGGCGGGTGAATAATTATTTTTGACGGGTCAATTGCCGGCGGTTTTATTACCGGGGGATCAATAACCGGGGGATCAATAACCGGAGGGTTTATAACAGGCGGATTTATAACCGGAGGTTTAATAATGGGTATAGTCAGTTTACTGTCTAAATAAGCATATGGTATTCCATTGTCCTTGGTTATTGCTGATGTTAATTTGGGCTTGGCAGCAGGCTTTCCTTCTTTGCTTGAAACAAACAACTCTATTTTTTCATCGAACTTCGGGAAAAATATATTATTTGTTTCCATGGTAAAAGAAAACCTCTTATTTTCATCCTTAATCGGCGGATTGCCTTCCTGAACAATTATCGTTGCATTTGTACTGTTTGTTTGAGAAGATGCATCACTGTATTTTTTATAGGTTCTCAACAAAAGTATAATTGCCTGTTCTCTTGTTGTGTTTGACAGAGGGTCTATTGAATCTTGAGATACACCTTTCATTATGGAATTTCTATATGCAAATTTCATCGCATCCAATGCCCAATCCGCAATTTTGTCCGTATCCTTAAACGGAAATTCACCTGTTGTATTATCAAGATTTGCAATCGTTACGGACAGTGCCCTGTAAATCATTACACAAATTTCCTGTCTTGTAATATTGTTGTCGGGAGAAAATGTATCCTGTGATGTTCCCTTTACAATACCCAACTCATATGCTTTTAAAATTTCTATGTTGTCAGTATCTTTAAATGGGTCGCCGGAATACGAAGGTAATTTGTTTGTAAGCTTTTCATAAAGTTTGATAACCAAAGTGCAAAATTCCTCACGGGTTATGTATTTAGTGTAGTTGTTCATCACTTGCTCATAGGTAAGAGAATTATTAAAAGCTTCCATTAACTCAGGTTCAGCCCATGAACTCTGGGTACCGTCAAATTGTAACGGCTCAACGTTTTCCCCAAATGCTTGAGTAGGTGAAATTACGGTTAAAAACATGCATGCTAATACTAAAACAGCTGTTATTTGTTTCATAGTTGACTTCACTTTTTTCCCACTCCCTTTTATTTATTTGTCTTTTAAAATTTTTGCTGTATTTGCTACATATATATACCCTTTTGTGTTGACTTTAATCATCTTAGTGTCGGTTCCTAAAAAAATAAGCCAAAATAATCCTTCAGAAATACCATCAAAAAGTTTTTAATCTTAAGTTGCCAAAACTTATATCGGCAGCAATATTGTTGCAATACCTTCAATAACTATGTCACCTTTTTGATTTGAACAATAGGTTCTGAGCCTTACAACTTTTTCTTTAATTATTTCAATTACTTCTGCCGTTGCCGTTATCGTATCCCCGACTCTAACCGGTAATAGAAACTTTAACTCTTGGCTTAAATATATAGAACCCGGTCCCGGAAGATTAGTCCCCAACACGGCTGAAATAAGTCCTGCAATCAGCATCCCATGAGCTATTCTTCCTCTAAATAGACCACCTTTGGAAGCCTCTTCATTTATATGGGCGGGATTTAAATCTCCGGTTATACCTGCATATAAATAAACGTCTGATTCAGCTATAGTCCTTGCCAATGATGCTTTATCACCAATCTTAATATTTTCTATAGTTTTTCCATTCATTATATTAACCCCCTTATATAATAAGTTTTTATGCTTGACATATTATTAAATTACTTATAACATAAATACTTGAAATGCAAATAATCTGTTTTTTTGAAACTAAATTGTCATTTTACATATTTCAAATTGATAATTACCAATTTTTTAGGTATAATTATAACATACAAACAGGAGGAAATTAAATGGAACTAGTTAATGAGCCCAAAACCAAAAGGGGAATGGATACTCTAGATAAAATATGCAAGTCAGCAGAAATATTATTTAGTAAAAATGGCTATTTTGACACCAGCATAGTTGATATAGCTCAAAAATCCGGTGTTGCTCAAGGTACCATATATATATACTTTAAGGATAAAAAAAGCATTTTTCAGTACTTAGTAAAAAATCTCGGTCAGGAACTAAGACATGAGATTAGAAGAGCTACCGCAGCAAAAACCAGCAGGTATTCCGAAGAATATCTCGGAATAAAAACATTCCTTGATTTCGTCAACTATCATGTCGGCATATTTCAAATTATATGGCAAGCCCAATTTGTTGATATGGATTTGTTTAAAGAGTACTATGATACCTTTTCAAAAAGCTACATGAAGGGCATTCAAAAAGCTCAGTCAGAAGGTGAAATAAGAAATATAGATCCTCAGATACTCTCTTATTGCTTTATAGGCATTGCCAATTTTATTGCCTTAAAATATATAATCTTTGATAAAGAAGAAAATTACGAAAAAATAGTTGAGTCCGTTATGGATTTTATTAAAAACGGAGCATTTATAAACAACAAATTGACTTAAGTATCAAAAAAATGCAGTAAAAGAACCATTAAATCCAATGGAAATAATAGTTCTTTTTTTTTTACTTCTTAAGCAAATAGGATATATTTTCTGCAAGGTGTTCCATTATGGTTATTCCCTCTTTATCATCTTCGGCATTAACCTGTCCGCCTGCTCCTGCCACCCCAACATTCCAGTAATTAGAACCTACAACAATACAATCATTTACAGTAGCCCACAAAGTCAGCTGAGCAAATGCAAATGTATGTCCTGTTCTTCTGGCTACGCATATAGGAGCAATTAGCTTCCTGGAAAAGACAGTGCCTTTCCAATTATAAGCTGCTGATTCCTCCGCCATTTCATTGGATATCCATCTGCCCGTAAAACCGGCTCTATCTAATAAACATTTTAATTTTGCAGTAATTGAAGCATGATAAACCGGCGAGGCTAACACTATGGCATCTGCATTTATCATTTTCTCAAAAACATCCTGAAAGTCATCTGCAATGCAGCATGTATGATTTTTCACACAATAATAGCAACCTGTACATTCAGATATATCCTTTCCAATTAAAGAAATAAATTCAGTCTCTATTCCTTCCTTTTCCAATTTAGATAATACAACTTTGGTGAAATATTCTGTATTTCCATTTTTCCTTGGACTACCGCATATTGCCAGCACCTTCATTTTTACCCTCCTATATAGGTTTACCCCACTTAACAGCTGTAGCTGCCCATGTATACCCTGTTCCTGCACCTAATAACACTGCCAAATCCCCATCTTTTAATCTACCGAGTTTATCGCCCTCCACCAAGGATATAAATGCGTCTGCCGATTGGCAATGTCCATATTCCTCCAATACAAAAGAATTTTCTTCTGTTAATCCAAATTTTTCAAGAACATTTTGAAGAAGTGATCTTTTCATGAATATTGGAGCCAGGTAATTTATATCCGTAGTTCTATACCCGCTTTTTTCAATTGCCATAATTATTACTTCATTAAAATTATTTAATGTAATAGGATCAAGCCTATTTTTCATGCTCTCAATATCTCTTACATCTAAGAATCTATCGTGATATTTTACATCTTTTGATTTGTTAAAGTTTTTACATCCGACCCCATAAACCGCTACATCCTCTGCAAATGATCCGTCAGTAATCATGGATGTTTCCAGTATTACATTTTCATTTAGCCCTTTCTGCAGCAATACTGCAGCAGCCCCATCACCGAAATTAAACATAAATCTTGAATCACTGTTGCTATAATTTATTATTTGAGTTTCCTTAGACGAAGTAACCAGCAAAACATTATTTAATTCATCATCATTTAACATCATGCTTTTAGCAACTTTTAAAGAATATACGCCGGCAGAACACAATGAGTGCAGTTCTATTGCATTTGCATTTAAAGCTCCTATTTTATGCTGAATTGAAGCTGCACAATTATACAAATAATAGTCTTTGTATTCACTGCCGCAATATATAATTAAATCTATTTTTTTAGGATCAAATCCGTCAAGTGCCTTTATTGCCGCAAGACTTCCCATTTCTGAAACTGTTTCTTTTTCATTAGCCTGATGGACTTTTATTATTCCAAACCTATCTTTGATTATATGTTCCGGAATATTTGATAATTCTGATATTTTCTTACTGCTTTTAATTTCTTCAGGTATATAAACACCAATATTCTTTATACCAATATTCATTTGCATCCCTTTAATTATCATCATTGGTACCATAAGCTTCAATGATTTTAGATACTACAATTTTCCCTACGCTATTTTTAGGTATATCATCGACTACCTTAATATATTTAGGTATTTTGTATGATGCTAAATTTGCCTTAAGAATATTGGTAATTTGTTCCTTAGAAACTTTCATATTTGGTTTAAGAGATATTACGGCTTTGCCGACCTCTCCCCATTTCTCATCAGGAACCCCAAATACACATACCTCATTAATTTCAGGTATATTGTAAAGGGCTCCCTCTATTTCGGGAGGAAATATATTTTCACCGCCGCTTATATACATATTTTTGTTTCTGCCGACTATATAGTAGTACCCATCCTCATCTACCTTAGCCATATCCCCCGAAAAAACCCAACCGTCAATTAAAGTCTTATTTGTTTCTGCTTCATTTCCCCAATAGCCGGAGAATATTTGCGGACCGCTCCAAATCAATTCACCTATTTCATTTGTTGCGACTTCCCTATTATTTTCATCCACTATCTTAACTAAGGTTGTATACATCGGCTTTCCAACAGAGGCATACTTTCTTTTCATCTCATCATCTGTCATGAATTGTACGGCACTTGACAGATTATTAGGTCCTGCTTCCGTCATTCCATAACCAAGAATAAATTTTAACCCTTTATTCCAAAATCTTTCCATTATATTAATTGGTGTTGGTGCAGCCCCTGCCATAACCCATTTCAATGATGATAAATCAGCCGACTCAAATTCTGGCAAATCTGACATCATTCTAAATATTGTCGCAGCACCAAACAAATAAGTTGGCTTTTCTTTTTCGATTATTTTCAGTGTTTGTTTAGGATCAAATTGTTTATTAATTAATATTTTACCACCTGCATGCAATAAAGGCAGTGTTAGCAAATTCCAGCCGCCTGTATGAAATAACGGCAAAATTATATGGGCACTATCTTCATAATTAATTCCCCAAGTGCATATTTCATTCATAGAATTAAAGAATTCAGCTCTGTGGGAAATCATTCCCCCCTTTGGCAACCCTGTTGTGCCCCCTGTATGAATTATTAAATGAATATCTTCAAATCCAAGCTCCGTGCAGCATACGGGTATATTATCGTATTCCATGATTATGTCATAATCTATATGATAAGAACCCTTATCATTATTTTTTAAAGTTATATAACTTTCAACACCAATTTTATCTCTTATGTTCGATATTGTATCTTCAAATATATCCTCATAAACTAAAACTTTTGGTGTTTCTTTATTTAAAAGCTTTTCAAATTCATGCTCAGATAATCTGGCATTGTAAGGAATCATTATTGCGCCTAACTTGCCCGTGGCATAATACCCGTCTATTAACTCAATTCTATTTCGGGATATATATGCTATTCTATCCCCCTTTTTAACATTAAGTTCATCCTTTAGGTAATTAGCCAATCGGTTTGCTCTGTTATTTAATTCCGCATAAGTATAATTTTTATCATTATCTATATCATATAATGCTATTTTTTTTCCGTTGATTCTGCTCCTTGATGACAGATAATCTCCTATCCAACCGTTGTTGTGCATACAATCACTCTCCTTGTTAAATCAATTTTATTTACAAGTCTTAACTATAGCATTGCCATCTAAAATTTTATTGTTATTATCATCAGTTATTTCTGTAAAAATTTTAATCCTATGCCCATTAAGTTTTTCCAGTACGGTTACCTCAATTGTTATATAAGAATCAATGTATAACGGATTTATAAAATTAATTGTCTGATTGCAGTAAATTGTTCCAAATCCGGGCAGCTCCTTGCCTATCAACTCAGAAATATAGGATGCGATATGGATTCCATGACATATTCTTTTTTTAAATGGAGATTTACCTGCAGCCTCATCACTAATATGAAATGATTCGTTATCATTTAGTATCTCAGCAAAAGATTTTACATCTTCTGCCGAGACATACTTTTTCATAAAAGCAGTTTGCCCAATTACAATTTCATCATATGATAATTGCTTTCCCATTAACAATCCTCTTTTATAGCTCTATTACTGCTTCAACTTTTTTATTAAGTATTTGTTCTTTTGTCAACAATGATACCACAACCGTAATTGTCATTGATATAGTAATTACATTAAAATACCATGGCAATGCTCCCGGCCATTTAAATCCCGCAAAAGATGCAATATTTAGTGCTAAAGCTGTAATTGTACCAGCCATAACACCCTTTTCATTAGCCTTTTTCCAAAGAAGTCCAAGAACGAAAACAGGAAATGTAGCCGACATTAAAGTTCCCCATCCAAAGGTACCAAGTATCGCAACCATTTCACCCTGTGTAATTGAGAAGAAAATCGAAGCAATTCCTATTAAAAACATGGCAATTTTTGCATAACTCATCTGAGCCTTTTCAGATAATTTAAAACCGAGTGCGTTTGGCAAGTCTCTGGCAATAATACCTGCACTTATCGACAAGAATAAACTTGCTGAGGACATTGCAGCCGCTAAAACTGCAGCATATACGAATAACTGCGATGTTATTCCGGCATAATCCGCAAATGCATATATTGCTCTGTCACCGGAAACCAAAGGACCTATCTTTCCTGTTCCTACTAAATAAAAGGCACCGCAAGATACAACTAATGTCAATAATCCTACAACAGTATGGGATAAAGCAGCATAAAAATTCAGCTTTGGCATATCTTTTGGATCCTTCAAAGCATACATTCTGGTTATAACCTGCGGCTGACCTACAGTTCCGACAATTGGAATTATCATATATGTCATGGCTGCAACCCCTGGAAGCACACCCCAAGCATTCATAATGTCGGGAGAAAAGTTCTTTGTTATTCCATTAGCTGTAACCGTTCCTGCTTCTGCTGTAACTTTCAATACTTCCCCAAATCCACCCGTAATTTTATAAAACGAAACTACTATTACCATTCCTGCGATTACCATAACCAATCCCTGGAAGGCCTGTGTTAACAACCCGCCAACTTCACCGCTTATTACCATATATAAAGTCAAAACTCCAAATATTACAAATCCGGACAAAAGAGGACTCCAACCGATTAAGTGGCTGAAAAGTTCTGCCCCGGCTTTTATTTGTGCCGCCAAATATGCTATGCACCCAAGTAAAAGAATTATTGACATAACAGCTTTTATAACCCTATTATTGTTAAACCTTAAATCGGAAATATCTCCTAAACTGGCTACTTCGCCTATTTCTGCCATTGCTCTTACCTTTTTACCAAGTATCAAATATGCCATTGCAAACGCTGCTGAAGACAACATCCAAAATGCCATGGCATTGCCTGCTGAATACATAATTCCTGGTACCCCGACAAGTGCAAATGCACTGGCAACAGCTGCAGTGCTGGACAATCCCACTGCAAAGGGTCCAAACATTCCCGTGCTTCCAAAGTATGCCTGGACAGTGTTTGCTTTTTTCTTTGACCACCATCCTATTGCAAATGATATTAATATCATTGCGAACGAAAATATAATAATTAAAGTTTTAGTCATGTTATCCATTATACAGCACCTCTTTTCTCTTTTTCTTCAATTGATTGAATTTTATCTTTAAAATTTTCCCAATCATTTTCTGACATCCACTCGTCCTTGTACACCATAAAACCAAGAGTTAAAGTAAGCATTCCGCCAATCCAATATAAAAATACCACAGGTGCAAAAGAAGGATGAAATCCTAATATGTTAAACGTTGGCAGTATTCCGGCAAATTTTTCTGCATAATAATCAGCGAGGAAAAAGCTTAGTATCCATGTTAAAGCCCAAATCGACAATGGATACATTAAAAATTTCTTAGATACTACACCGCTGTTGGCAATGCCAAGTATCATATAAAGAAACATAAGTATTACCCCTAAGTACATTCCAATCATGTGATGGCCAAGCCATCCCAGAACATTAATTACTACCCACAAGGCAGTTGTGATAATTATCAGGGTCGTGATATTTTTTTCAGACAGTTTCATGTTATTCCTCCCTCATTTTCATTAACATGACACATGATTCATATCCCATGTTTAGCTAATATTACCATATAAATATATTCTTGTCAAACGTTTTCTTGTACATTTTTATGCTTTTTTTCGCATGTTTTTTTCATAAAAAAATTGAAAGTTATAGATGGCAATGAAACGGCATACTGCGCAAAAATATAAAACATTTAATATAAAAATACCACAAAATTATTGAACTTCCAATGATTTTGTGGTATAATAAAACAAGAAACAAGGCGTTAATAATGCAAAGATACGAAGAAGGAAAAGATAGAAATCAAGTGCAGATTTTGTCGATAGCAAAAATCATGGCACTTACATTTTCATCACAAACTATTCGATTTTCTCTGATTCTTTGGCTCTAAAATACTATTCGGCACTTCTTAAAAGATCTTTGAAGAACAGCTATCTGCGAAAGCTAAGGAATTGAAAGTATCTTCCCTCTCCGTCCCTATACTTAGGACTATCAAAGAAACCCGAATTAACTAAATATTCATTTGTTGCACCAAACATAAGGTGCCATAGTTCATTTGCTATATCCTTAAATTCTACTCCATGTTTTAACGGTGTTAAATCCGGCAGATTTTTATTAAGATTATCAATAGTATTTTTGACTGTTTCAAATATACCGGTTGAAATTATATCAGATATTTCTTCAATAATCTTACTATCCTCATGATTAAAAATAGGTACGATGCAATTAATTTTAGATTGCTCATCATCAAAATTCAAATATCCTAATTCCTTCAGAAAATCAATTGTTTCCTTTTCTTCGGATTTCAAAGCAGTGTAATACATATCCTCTTCTGTTGACTTTAATATTAATCTCTCGCACTCTTTGGCTATCCGCTGATTAATATATTCATTTAATCTAATATATGAAAGGTTTAATGTTTTGTGTTCTGTTGCTTTTTCAAGGTTTTTTTGTACTCTTTTGAAAAACCTAAACATATCCTTTCTATTCCCCATTGAATCACCAAAACTGCAAAATTCAATTTTATCAGTTCTGTAATTATTGCAGCTGCATAATAGATTATCACTGTATTCTTTCACATTTTCGCTTTCTTCATAACCTATTATGAGATAATCCCTGTCTCCCGGCTGTAACTTGGAAGTTGTTATAATACCTTTTCCCGCAAGAAAATCTATAGCTCCCCCGTCAAGGGTACAGTTGCCTATTACATAATATCTTAAAATCCTTATATCATGTTTACCATAACACGACAGCTTGGACATTTTATCGTCAAATTTATTGCTAAGGGATATTATCTTATCACCCAATACCTTCCCGACCTCAAGGTTGAACCATCCTAAAAGCTCAATATCACTTTCGAGAAAAGCAGGAAAGTTTACCTTGTATTTATTATCCCTGATTGATATTGCGTTTATTTTGCATAATGCTTTAATAGCCTCCTTGCATAAATATGAGTCTATATCTGTCTTCTCGCTAATATCTTCTGCTGATAAGCTATAAGGATTATTTGAGGTTATTACATATAGAATTTCCGGAACCCCGGTTTTGTTTAATACATACCTTGGGTTGTATTCGTCATATTCCCCAACATATGTATCATATAAACTCAGTCCTAATTTTTTTACATTTAACATGATATCACCAACCCTTTAAATGAAACTCTTTATTCTATAATCATGCAATCTTTTAAAATATCAACATGTGATTGTCTTATAAATGCGGTTATTCTCACACTCGTGACGGGGGCATGACGTGGGTACATGACGTGGGGATGACAAGGGGACGGATGACAAGGGGACGGGGTTATTGTGACAAGGGGACGGGGTTATTGTCATCATATTTCCCAACGCGTTTTTATTATATACTTTTAAAATTTAACTTTCAATAAAAATTATCAATGCGGTTTTTCTCACACTCGTGACGGGGGGCATGGACATGACGGGGGGACGGGGTTATTGTCATCATACTGTCGAGGGGACGTGTCAATAACCCCGTCCCCCTGTCATCTAGAGGGGACGTGTCAATAACCCCGTCCCCCT
>ENA-UOOH01000089-UOOH01000089.1-fermentation-metagenome-genome-assembly--contig:-NODE-89-length-102709-cov-11.003877_pt1 | contig 102709 bp, 90 predicted proteins | sample MGYA00245778_ERZ724025 | MGnify/ENA primary metagenome ERZ724025 (study PRJEB28704, sample SAMN03018313) | fermentation metagenome | biome: anthropogenic terrestrial biome; feature: soil... | reverse complement strand
GCAATCAGTAAGTCATCAAGTTTGAGAGTTGTGTAATTTAAATCTAGGCTTTAACGATTTTCAATAGCAATCAGTAAGTCATCAAGTTTGAGAGTTGTGTAATTTAAATCTAGGCTTTAACAATAGTAGGCGGTGTCAACTGCACAATAATGTTTGAGAGTTGTGTAATTTAAATCTAGGCTTTAACTAAAAAAGGTAGTGAAGTATATTTAAGTGAGTTTGAGAGTTGTGTAATTTAAATCTAGGCTTTAACACCATAATTGAAAGAATAATCCCAAATGTTGTTTGAGAGTTGTGTAATTTAAATCTAGGCTTTAACTGTATTATTAGTTAAAGAAGAAGGACAAATAAATCAGTCTAGTGTGATTAAATCAGGAATGTTAAAATAGAAGATCGTTTTAAAAACTAAGACGACCATAATAAATGGAAGATAAAAAGAAAATTTAAAAAAAACAGATTGGTTTTTTGTTCTTATGCTCTATTCTTTTTTGTTTTTTTCAATATGTTATCTATTAATTAGTTATATTTCTTGTAATCAAGTGGAATCGAAACATGTATTTTACTAAAATTTTTCAAAATTGATAATTATCACGAAGAGATTGAACCAAACCAGTATAAGTGTTTTTTCAATAGTATCTAGAATTAATTCATCAATTGAAGTTGATTGCTAGAACGGTTTGTTTTGCTCTATTAAAAATACGCTACATCATTATCAAGAACCGTATAAACAATAAAGTAAAAATTTGAAATATAGTATTCTAGTTCTAGAGTGCTCTTTTTATTTACAACCTTATTTCCAACTTTTATAGATGTATAAACTTGGGAATAATGTTAAACTAGAGTTATCTAAAAGTGTTTTAAACTATATTTATTTGTTATAATGAAATCGGTGATAAAATGTTATTTAATTTAAAAGCGCCTTATCAACCAATGGGTGATCAAATTAAAGCAATTGACACACTTTTAGAGAATTTTAAAACTGGAGAAAAACGTCAAGTTTTAAGAGGCGCAACAGGCACAGGTAAGACGTTTACGATATCGAACATCATAGAAAAAATGGGTAAAAAGACCCTTGTTTTAGCGCATAATAAAACTTTAGCAGGACAACTTTATAGTGAATTAAAGGCTTTCTTTCCTGATAATAGAGTAGAATACTTTATTAGTTATTATGACTACTATCAACCGGAAGCCTATGTTGTTTCAAGCGATGTTTATATAGAAAAGGATGCGTCAATTAATGATGAAATTGATGAGATGCGACATAGTGCAACCGCATCTTTACTAGAGCGAGAAGATGTCATTGTCGTTGCCTCAGTTTCTTGTATCTATGGGATTGGGGATCCAGAAGACTATCAAAAAGGGATTATTTTCTTAAGAGTTGGAGATGAATTTGGTAGACGTAATTTATTAAATAGATTAGTTGAGCTAACGTATCAAAGAAATGATATTGATTTTCATAGAGGGACCTTTAGAGTTAGAGGTGACATTGTGGAAATCGTCCCCTCTAATGAACATTCTAATGGGATTAGAATTGAATTTTTTGGGGATGAAATTGAAAAAATAAGATGGTTTGATATTTTAACAGGTCAAATTATAGAGACAGTTGAATTTACAACCATTTTCCCGGCTACACACTTTATGACTAATAAAGAAAAGATGCAAGAATCATTAAGAAGAATTAAAGCTGAACTGGTAGAAAGAATAGCCTATTTTAAAGACGAAAATAAGTTATTAGAAGCTGAAAGAATTAATATGCGAACTAAATATGATCTAGAGATGTTAGAAGAAATCGGTGTCTGTCCTGGTGTAGAAAACTATTCAAGACATATGGCACTTAAAGAAGAAGGCGAAACCCCAGCAACTTTAATTGATTTCTTTGGGGATGACTTTTTAATGATTATTGATGAGTCTCATGCAACACTTCCTCAAGTAAGAGGGATGTTTAACGGAGATAGATCGAGAAAACAAACACTGGTTGATTATGGATTTAGGTTACCGAGTGCACTAGATAACCGACCATTAAGATTTGAAGAGTTTGAAGCTAAATTAGATAAAGTAATTTATTTATCAGCAACCCCAGGCGATTATGAACTACAAAAACCATACCCCTTGATTGAGCAAATTATTAGACCAACCTACTTACTTGATCCAGTGGTTGAGGTCAGAAAATCACTTGGTCAAATTGATGATTTATATGCTGAAATTAAGAAACGAATTGAGAAAGACGAACGGGTTTTAGTAACCACCTTAACAATTAGAATGAGCGAAGATTTAACCTCCTACTTTAAACAACTAGGCTTAAAAGTAGCTTACCTTCATAGTGAGGTTAAATCCTTAGAAAGAATTCAAATTTTAAGAGATTTAAGAATTGGTAAATATGACGTCTTAGTTGGGATTAATCTGTTAAGGGAAGGTTTGGATTTACCAGAAGTATCTTTGGTTGCGATATTAGATGCCGATAAACAAGGATTTTTAAGAAGCGAAAGATCTTTAATTCAAACCATGGGAAGAGCGGCCAGAAACGTAAACGGGAAGGTCATTATGTATGCGGATACAATTAGTGAGGCGATGCGTAAAGCGATTAATGAAACCCAAAGAAGAAGAGAAGTTCAAGATTCCTTTAACCAAAAATATCTTTTAGAACCGGTTACGGTTAAAAAAGATATTCGAGATGATATTTCAATTAAGATTTATGGTGAAGATGATAATGCAACAAAAAAGAAGTACACACCAAAAGAACTTAAAAACCAAATTAGTGAAGTAGAACGATTAATGAAAAATGCGGCTAAAGAATTGGATTTTGAAAAAGCAGCCGAATTACGAGATTTATTGTTTGAGTTAAAGGCGAGTATCTAAGGATATAAACTTTAAAACTTATTAAAAAGTAGTATTTCATTTACAAATGAGTTATAATGAATAAGATAAAACATTTAAATTTTAAGGAGAAATTATGGAACAAGAAGAAAAAGGCATGACCTTGATCGAATTAGTTAAGTCAATGTTACGCCGTTGGTACATTATTGCAATTTCAACCATCTTAGGGATTTTATTAGGCTTTGTGTTAGCCTTTTATGTGGTTGTCCCAAAGTATAGTTCTTCAGCAGAAGTGCTCGTCCAAGCTAAAGATGTTAACGATAACTATACCTTTTTAGAATCACAAAGAGCGGTTGAAACACTAGTCTATTTATTTACTTCAGATGTCGTATTAGATCAAGTCATCGTAGATTTAGGGGCTCAAGGTGAAGGCTTAACCGTTGCCCAGTTAAGTTCAAGTTTATCACTTTCATATAAATCAACTAGCCTTTTTATTAGGATTACCTACACAGATACTAATCAAGATATTACCAAAACAATAGTTAATCAGGTGGTTGTTACCGCAAAACGTTTAGCAGATGACGGGGTTACTTCACCGTTACTTCAAAATACATTTATTATTGTCAAAAATGGCAATGAAGGCAAATATGCGTCACCTAATAAACCTTTATATTTAGTGATTGGATTTTTATTGGGTGCTATTGTAGGTGCTGGAACTGTTTTAATCATTGAATTCAGCCGTACGACTTATAGAACTAAAGAAGAAATAGAGAAAGATTTAAACCTACCAGTCATAGGGATTATCCCAGAATTTAATGTGGAGGATGAATAACCATGGCACTTCGACCAAATAAAGCTAAAAAAGCCAATTATAATTACATCGAGGCTAAAGAAAATCCAAACTCTTATACCACAGAATCTATTCAAAAAATGGTACTTAACCTTGAATACGCAAACGTTGATAAATCTTATAAGGTCATCCAAGTAACTTCAACTTTATCAGGAGAAGGGAAAACAACTTTAGTTGGAAACCTTAGTTATCTTTTGTCACAAAAGTATAAAGTTTTGGTGGTGGATATGGATTTAAGAAAACCTAAAATTCATAGACTTGCTAATGACACAAATCAAGACGGGTTAACGGACTATTTACTAGATGTAATTCCATTTGAACAATTAATTCGAAATTATAATAATGGACTCGATTACATCGTTGCTGGTCAAAAAACCAGTTCAGTGAACAATGTATTAAGATCAAAGAAGCTAGAAGATCTAATTAATCAATTAAAAGAACGATATGACTACATCATTTTGGATACACCTCCCGTTCAAGTAAACGCTGATGCATTAATTATCTCAAAACTTGCTGATGGTATTGTATATGTTGTTGGATACAACATTGTTAAAAAAGCAATGATTCATGAATGTATCGAGTCGCTTAAGAGACAAAACATTACTATGCTAGGAATCGCGTTTACGCAAGTCAAATTACCAAAAAGAAGAGGTCTATATCACTACTATTACGATGAAGCTAATTGATGTTCATAATCACGCCTTATTTGGCGTGGATGATGGGGCTAAAACGATCGAAGAGTCGATATCGATGATTGACCAGGCAATAAAAAATAATATTGAAGAACTCATATTGACACCGCATTTTAACAAAAGAAACAAATCAATCGATATTGTCGAAGAAAACTTCAATACGTTAAAAGAATTAATTAAAGATAAACCAATTAAGATTTATTTAGGTCGCGAAATGCGGTTTTATGAACTAGAAAAAAAACCAATTTATTATACAATGAACGCCACAAAGTATGTTCTAGTTGAATTTGATCCGATTGCCAGTAGCCCAATTGAAGAAGTTTGTTATAGTTTAATGGTGAGGGGCTATAAACCAATCGTAGCCCATATTGAAAGATATCACTATTTAACAGCCAGTGACTATAACAGAATTAAAAAGTATGCCGAATTTCAAGTCAATGCCGATGCCGTGTTAGGCATTAGCAGTATGAGAAAAGATTACAAAATATCTAAGTATCTTTTAAAACATAAAATTGCCGATTATGTTGGCAGCGACGCGCATGACACAACGAAACGAAAGAATAATCTCTTGAAAGCCTATAAACGGATTAAACGTAAATATGGAAATCAATACGCCGATTATTTATTTTGTGAAAACGCCAAAAAAATAACTGAAAATCCGACTGTTTAAAGTTGGATTTTTCTTTTTTTAGGTAAATTAAGTGATTGTGATTATTTTTTGGTAAACGCTTTCAAAATAAGCTAAATATGATATAATTTAACTAAGGTGATGAAGTTGGAATTTTCTAATCTAGACGTGGACATTTTACAAATATCAAAAGAAGCCAAAAAAGCTAAAAGTAACGACCCTTATGTCATTAATGCGACTTTAGGTGTTTTGTTAGATGATAATGGCCAGTTATTGGAGTTTAAAGCGGTTAAAGAAGCGCTTCTTGATATCGACATGGTGGTCGCGAAAAACTATTTACCACAAGATGGTGGCGCTTTATATAAAAATAGTTTACAACAATATTTGTTTAAGTCTAAAGTCGATGAAGTGCTTGATAAATATCATCTTGCCTCAACCTGGACAAGTGGTGGATCAGGAGCACTTTATATGGCTTTTAAATATGACGGTGCTAAAAGGATTTTATTACCTAATATTCGGTGGAATGAATATGACCAGATTGTTGGGGCAGTTAATAAAGAAATTGGAACCTATAACTTACTAAAAAATGGTGCTTTTGATCTAGAATCATTAAAAACGGAGATGATTAATCAAGATGAATCTGTCTTAGTGGTTATTAATGATCCCTGTCAAAACCCAACTGGTTATGTGATGAGTTTAGCCGAACATGAAGCTTTGGCGAAACTGATTAATGAACAATCTAATACCAAAAAGATTAGTCTATTATTGGACGTGGCTTACTTGGATTATTCAAGTGAACCCTATTTTGAGTTTTTATTACCCATTTTAGAAATATATCATTCTAATGTAGATATCTATATCGCTTTTAGTGGATCAAAATCATTTGGCGTCTACGGTTTTAGAATGGGCGCTTTACTGTATTTAAATGAAAATGAAACAAAAGTAACCTTGTTTGAACAAAAAGTAAAAAGGTTTGCTGGGGCGATTTATGGGGCACCAAATAGTATCAGTGTTCAACTCTTAAATGAAGTGATTCATAAAGCCTCACTAGAAGATGAACAAGAACAAGCTAGACATTTAATTAACAGTCGGGCAAATAAATTTATGGGTCTTTGTTTGGAAGAAAAGATCAATTTCTATACCTATATTAATGGTTTTTTTGTTACAGTTAAAACAAAAGAGCCATTAAAATTGACTGAGGCTTTGAAACAATATAAAGTATATGTGGTACCAACCTTTGAAGGGGTTAGAATTGCGCTATCTTCAATCAATTTACTGGAAATTGAAAGATTGATAACTAGTCTAAAGAAAGTGATTGATGAATGATGAGATATATCGATTTAACCAAGTTTGGTAGACAATATGATCCTTTTTATTTTGCCTTAGAAAGTGTTTCATTAGAACTTTTAGATAAATTAAACGAGGATATTTGTTTTTTATGGAATGTGCATCCAGCAGTTATTATTGGTAAGAACCAATTACTAGAAAATGAAATTAATTTAGATGCCTTAGAAGCGTTTGGAGTAGACGTATTTAGAAGGCCTTCTGGAGGCGGCGCAGTATTTAGTGATCCGGGCTGTATTAAATATAGTTTCATTTCTAATTCAATGACGAAGGATGAAATGTATGTTAAGTCTTTGACACTGATTAAAGATTTCTTAGAAACGTTTGGCATCAAAGCCGAATTTACGGGAAGAAACGATTTAACGGTTGATGGGTATAAGTTTTCCGGTAATGCCTATTATCAAACAAAACTAGGTAAAGCATTGCACGGGACGATACTATACGATACCGATATGACGGTGTTATCGAAAGTATTAAATCCTTCTAAAGAAAAACTACAATCTAAAGGGGTGACATCGGTAAGAAGCAGAGTAACCAACTTAAAAGATTTTGTCGGGTTAGACTTAGAAGATTTTAGAGGCCAATTACATGCATATTTAAATAAAAACACGTATCTTTTAACCTCTAAAGAGGAAGTTAAAGTAGAAAAATATCGAAAACCATTTGAAACGAAAGAATGGATCTATGGGAATAATCCACCGTATGATATGAAACGGAAAAAGAAATATCCTTACGGTGAAATTGAAATCCATCTTTCCATTAAAAACAATAAGATAAAAGACATCAAGTTTTATGGTGATTTCTTTAGTATGGCAACGAATCTCACGATTTTAATTAATGAGCTGAAGGGATTAAAGTTAGATGAATCCTTATTAGATAGATTAAATAAAATGGATATAAGTGCTTTTATTGAAGGTATGAATAGTTTAGAACTATATAATTTAATACGAGGTGAAGAAAATGAATGATGTACCTGTAGGGGCAAAAGTTACCCCACTGTATCAAACTTTTAAGGATTTAAATGCGACATTTACTGAATTTGGAGGCTATTATATGCCGGTTCATATTTCAGGAATTATTGCGGAACATTTAGCGGTTCGTAATGCATCTGGGTTATTCGATATCTCTCATATGGGAGAGATTAGTTTAACGGGTAAAGACGCAACTAAATTCTTAAATTATGTTTCTACTAACAATATTACAAAAAGTGCTGATTTTGGGATGCAGTATCAAATTTTATGCCATGAAGATGGCGGCGCTATTGACGACATGATGGCTTATAAATTTAATCGTGATTCGATTTGGTTAGTTTGTAACGCCTCTAACCAAGACGAAGTGTTTAATCACTTAATTAAAGTGAATGATATTTTAAAATATGACGTTAAGATTGTTAATGAAGGCGAACATATTTCTGCGATTGCTGTTCAAGGACCGAAAGCTTTTGAACAACTTCTAAAAGTCTTAAAAGTTAAAGATCTTCCTTTCATGACTTTTGAGAAGACAGATAAGTTTATTATTTCCAGAAGTGGTTACACGGGTGAAGATGGGTTTGAAATATATGGGGGTCATGCAGATATTGTTGATTTATCTAATAAACTATTAAGTGTCGGGGTTACGGCTTGCGGGTTAGGTTCAAGAGACACATTAAGGTTTGAGGCGGGCTTACCATTATACGGACATGAGTTAACCAGTTATATTAATCCAATTCAAGCTGGTTTAGGTTTCGCAATTGACTTTGAAAAGGACTTTTTCATGGGTAAGGAAGTGCTACTTCATGAAAAAGAAAATAAGCCAGAAAAGAAAGTGTTTGGGATGATATTACTGGACCGTGGGATTGCAAGACAAGGTTATGACATCTATGATAAAGATAAGTGGATCGGCTATGTAACCAGTGGTTTTATGATTCCTGGAACGAAAGATAGCTATGCCAATGGTTTAATTGACGCATCTTATAAAATCGGTGATGAAGTTGAGATTGAAATTAGAAATAAGCGTGTTAAGTCACGATTAAGAAAAAAATCATACATAAAGAAAAATTACGCGAGGTGAGAAAGTATGAGATATTACACAAAGACAGATGAATGGGTTAAAGTAGAAGGCCTTAAAGCAACCGTTGGGCTTTCTAAACATGCAGTAACTGAGTTAGGCGATATCGTATTTATCGACCTACCTAGTGTTGGTGACACGTATAAAAAAGGGGAAGCTTTTGGGGCAGTAGAATCTGTAAAAGCGGCCAGTGACATCTATATGCCAATTGGTGGTGTCGTCGTTTCTGTCAACGAAGCATTAATTGCTTCTCCAGAACTATTAAACCAAGATCCGCTTAAACAATTCTTAATTGAAATCGAAGAGTTTAATGTTGTTGAATTAGAAGATTTAAAGAAAGAATAAGGCCATGTTTAAATATTTTCCTCATACGGAAGAAGATATTAAACAAATGTTAGATAAAATTGGATTAAAGCATCTTAACGAACTCTTTAATCCAATTCCTAATGAAATTCAAAAGCGTGCTAGCCTCAATTTAGAAGAGGGTTTGTCTGAACGTGAGTTAGTTAGGAACATGCATTTAATATCAAATAAGAATAAGCATTTACAAATTTTTAGAGGTGCTGGTGCTTATGATCATTATATTCCTTCAGCGATCTCAAGTTTGATTTCTAGAAGTGAATTTATGACTTCTTACACACCTTATCAACCAGAAATTTCCCAAGGAACTTTACAATATATCTTTGAATTTCAATCTTATATTTGTGAGTTAACCGGTATGGATGTCGCTAACGCGAGTGTATATGATGGTGCCACAGCAACCGCAGAGGCGATGTTTATGGCAACTAGCCATACCAAAAAAGATAAAATACTAGTCAGTAAAACAGTTAACCCAAGTGTGCTTGAGGTTGTGAAAACCTACGCAAAATTCCGAAATATCAAAGTGGTTGAAGTTGAGGAAAAAGAAGGACGCACATCCATTAATGACCTTCAAAATCATTCTGATTATGCAGGCTTAATTGTTCAACAACCGAACTATTATGGCTTAATTGAATCTTATGAAGAAATTGGCCAACTTGTTCATGAAAACAAGGGTTTATTCATCATGAATAGTGACCCATCTATTTTGGGTGTTTTAAAGAGTCCAAGAGAGTTTAAAGCGGATATTGCGGTAGGAGAAGGACAAAGTTTAGGGTTACCTTTATCATTTGGAGGGGCCTATGTAGGTTACATGGCAACAACAGAGGCATTAACAAGAAAGATGCCTGGCAGAATTTGTGGAATCACGAAAGATGTTCAGGGTAACCGTGCTTTTGTTTTAACATTACAAGCAAGAGAACAACATATTAGAAGAGCGAAAGCAAACTCTAATATCTGTTCCAATCAATCTTTAAATGCGCTATGGGTTTCTATTTATTTATCCTTAATGGGACCAAGTGGGTTAAAAGCAGTTAATGAACAAACGTATACAAATAGTCACTACTTAAAAGAACAATTATTGAAAACAAAATTATTTAAACCAGTTCATGATGACAACTTTATTAAGGAATTTGTTTTAGAGGCTAATTTTGATATTAAGCGTGCTGAGGAAAAACTCTTAGATAAAGGCTATCTAACAGGGCTTAATATTAAAGATAATCTCGTATTATTCGCAGTGACTGAAAAATACGGAAAAGAAGATATTGATCAATTTGTGGAGGTGTTATCAAATGTTATACGATAAACTGATATTTGAACTATCTAGCCCTTCTAGAGTCGGTCATGATTTAAAGCATGAAACCAATAATTTAAGCAAATTACCGGCAAACTTATTAAGAGATAACCTTGATCTACCTGAAGTCACTGAACCAGATGTGGTAAGACACTATACCAATGTCTCGATGAAAAACTTTGGTGTCGATACCGGTTTTTATCCACTAGGGTCTTGTACAATGAAGTATAACCCTAAAATCAATGATCAAATGGCCTCTTTATCAGGTTTTAGTGGACTACATCCACTAACCCCTAATAGTGCTTCACAAGGTGCTTTACAAATACTTCATGAAACCGATAGTATGTTAGCTGAAATCACCGGGATGGCTAAATTTTCACTTGCCCCATTTGCGGGAGCACAAGGTGAGTTAACGGGCTTGATGATTATTAAACAATACCATACGGTACAGGGTGATTTAAAGCGTACGAAGATTATTGTTCCAGACAGTGCCCACGGGACGAATCCGGCAAGCGCGAGTGTGGCTGGATATGAGGTAATCGAAGTTAAATCCAATCTTGATGGTACCGTCAACATTGAATCTTTAAAAGAATTAATGTCGGATGAAGTAGCGGGTATCATGTTAACAAACCCGAATACTTTAGGTATATTCGAAAAAGATATTTTAAAAATACGTGAAATTGTTCATGGTCAAGGCGGATTATTATATTATGATGGGGCTAACTTGAATGCCTTATTGGGTCACGCTAAACCGGGTCACATGGGGTTCGATATTGTGCACTTAAATGTTCATAAAACATTTTCAACGCCACATGGTGGTGGTGGACCTGGAGCAGGTCCAGTTGGCGTAACAAAAGCGTTAATTGAATATTTACCTGGTCCGATTGTGGTTAAAGATAATGACGCATTTGTTTTTTATACGCCAAAACATTCGATTGGTCGAATCGGGACATTTTATGGAAATTTCAGCGTCATTGTAAGAACCAATAGTTATATTAAGACACTCGGTAAGAACAACTTAGAAAACGTTGGTAATTATGCCGTATTAAATGCAAACTATATTAAAGAATCATTAAAAGATGATTATTTACTCCCAATTGAAACAGTTTGTATGCATGAAGTCGTTTTTGACGGGTTGAAAGATAAATCGACAGGGGTAAAGACCTTAGATGTTGCGAAAAGATTATTAGATTATGGGGTTCATCCACCAACAATCTATTTTCCCATGTTGTTCCATGAATCATTAATGGTGGAACCAGTCGAAACAGAATCAAAGGAAACTTTAGATCACTTCATTTCAATCATGCGACAAATCGCTTTAGAAGCAAGAGAAAATCCAGAAATTGTTAAATCGGCGCCACATACAACGGTTGTTGGAAGGTTGGATGAGGTTTTGGCGGCGAGACAACCAAGGTTAAAATTTAAAGATAACTAATAAAATAATCTATAAAAGGAATCATTCATGTGATAAATGGTTCCTTTTTACACTTAATTATAACTGTAACCGTTATTAAGGCGATATAGATATTTATTTTATTGTTTAATTGTGGTACAATAACAAAGAATGAAAAAAATATTCAACGTTGTGAAAATTGTAAAATGATGAGGTGACTTATGGGTAAGTATTTCGGAACAGACGGAATAAGAAATAAGGCGGATTATTTTTTACAAGGGGAATTTTCTTATCGATTAGGACTTTCTATTGGACACGTAATTAAACCTGATAGGGTCGTCATTGGGAATGACACTAGACAATCAGGCGTGGAAATACTAAAAGAGCTATCAAGAGGGTTGATTGATTCTGGGGTCATCGTTAACCATCAACAAGATGCGACTACACCCATGATTGCTTATTATAGTGCCTATAAAAAGGTATTAGGAATCATGATTACCGCGTCGCATAATCCATACACAGATAATGGGATTAAACTATTTATTGATGGCCATAAATCTAAAGATCAATTAGAATTGATGCTGGAAGATTTTATTGATAACGGTAAACCATTGATCGTTAAAGAAAAAGGCTCTTTTAATCAAATTAATTTCGTTTTAGAAGCTTATTTAAACTTTATTGATTCACTGGATTTAAATATTAGTCAATTAAGGGTTGGTTTTGATGCCGCAAATGGTGCAGCCTATAAGGTTGCCCCCCTTATATTTAATAAGTATCTAAAAGAGGTTATGAGTTATAATATTGAACCAGATGGTAAAAATATTAATGTTGGTTGTGGATCAACTTCAATCGAATTTCTCCAAAATAAAGTGTTAGAAGATAAGTTAGATATTGGGTTCGCGTTCGATGGTGATGCAGACCGCTGTTTGATGGTTAACAAGCATGGTGAGGTTATTGATGGCGATTTAATGATGTATATTTACGCAAAATACATGAAAAAACATCACCTACTGAATCATGACCACGTTGTTCTTACGAAGATGAGTAATCCTGGCGTTATCAAGGCTTTTGAAGAAGCCAATATTAATGTCAGTTTAACCGATGTCGGTGATAAATACGTATTTAAAGAGCTCGAAGACCATAATTATACTTTGGGCGGAGAGGCCTCTGGACACATCATTTTAAGACACCTGTTTCATAGTGGAGATGGGCTGTTAATGGCTTTATATATGCTTAAAATACTTTCAGAAGAAAATATCAATCTAGACCATTCTTTGTCACATATTAAGAAGTATCCGTTTCAAATGATCAATATTAAGAATGTTGATAAAAGTGTTTTGAATCACCCATTAATTATTGATGAAATTGAAAAAGTAAAAGTGGTCTTCAAAAAGGATTATTTAGTATTAATCAGACCCAGTGGAACTGAACCACTTATAAGAGTAACCATGAGTTATAAAGACGAAAAAATATTGAATGAACAAATTATTCGTATCGTGGAATTAATCAAAAAAGAGGGAGTCATAAAATGAAAACTTATGCTTTAGTATTAGCTGCCGGTAAAGGCACAAGAATGAAAAGTGAGATACCAAAATGCGCGTATCCCATCTTAAGAAAACCCATTATTGAATATATCGTCGAAAAATTTGAAAAAAGTGGTATTATCGACGAAGTAGTCGTGGTTGTAGGGTATAAAAAGGAAGTTTTTGAAGAAATTTTAGATAGCCGCGTTACTTTTTGTGAACAAATCGAACAAAAAGGAACTGCAGATGCAGTAAATTCTGCTCGAGGATATTTAATAGATAAACCAGGGGTAACCTTAATTGTTCCTGGAGATATGCCATTAATGACGATTAAGTTAACCAATAAAATCATTAAATCTCATATTGAGATGGGAAATGATTTAACCGTGGTTTCAACCGTTGTTGAAAATCCTAAAGGGTATGGTCGTATTGTAAGAAATAAATTCAATGTGATTCAAAAAATAGTTGAAGATAGAGATTGTAATGAATACCAAAAACAAATTCATGAAATCAATAGTGGCGTCTATGTTGTAAACAATGAAATCTTATTTAGTGCCTTAGATAGAGTTAAAACAGACAATATCAAAGGTGAATACTACTTAACTGACATTGTTGAACTTTTAAATCAGGAACGCAAAATAGGGGTCTTTACGATTCGAGATTCTTGGCAAGCCATGGGGGTTAATGATTTATACCAAGTCAGTCAAGCTGAAAAATATTTAAGAGAGTTAATTAATAAAGATCATATGGTTAATGGTGTTAATATTATTAACCCAGATACCGTTACTTTAGGACATGATGTGAAAATTGAACCTTCGGCAACTATTTTACCTAACTCGACGATTACCGGTAAAAGTATTATTAAAGCACATACGATTATTGGGCCTAATACCGAAATTCATAACTCCATCATTCATGAAGGCGCTCATATTAAACATAGCTTAATATACGATTCTGAAGTACAAGAAGAAACCACAATTGGACCATTTGCCCATTTAAGAAATCACGCTGTTATCGGCCCAAGAAATCGGATTGGTAATTTCGTTGAGGTTAAAAACTCAAGCACAGGCGCTGATACAAAAGCTTCTCATTTATCTTATATTGGAGACGCAAAAGTTGGTTCAAGAGTGAACTTTGGCTGCGGCTCAATTACCGTAAACTTTGATGGGGTAAATAAACATCAAACAGAAATAGGCAACGATGTTTTTATTGGTTGTAACGTCAATATGGTCGCACCACTTAAAATATCAGATAACGTCTTTATTGCGGCAGGCTCAACCGTCACCAAAGATATTCCAAAAGGATCACTTACCATTGCCAGAAGTAAACAAATCGATAAATCGAATTACTATTCTCACTATATTAAACCAAAGCCAGTTGACGATAAGGTCGAATAAAACATAAAAAAAACATCCATTGGATGTTTTTTTATAGTCATTATTAAAGTAAACTGGCCGCTTCTTTGTCTAAATAAAGTGTCACATAGGGGTGACGTTGTAAAATGGTGACAGGCCATGTTTCTGACTCTGTTCCGTCAACCAATTGTTTGATCGCTTGAGCTTTATTTGCCCCAAAAGCAATCAAAACAATCCGTTTCGATCTGATGATATCTTTAAGACCCATGGTGACTGCTTTAGCAGGAACCTCATCCAGTGAATTAAAGAATCTCGCGTTATCTTTTCTAGTGCTTTCGGCTAAAGTAACATAATGGGTAATCGATTCAAAAGAAGTACCAGGTTCATTGAATCCGATGTGACCATTAGAACCCACCCCAAGAATCTGGAAGTCTATCTTATGTTGTTCAATCAGATTCGTGTAAGATTCAGGGTTATTCATATCAGGAAAGTGTGTGTTTTCTGGGTTAATATTAATTCCTGAAAATAGATTCTTATCCATATAGGAATGATAAGATTCAGGATGTGAGGGGTCTAAATCATAATATTCATCTAAGTTAAAAGTGATAATATTACTATAGTCTGTTTTATTTTCTTGATGATCTTTGATAAGTTCCTGATAAATACCAAGCGGCGTTCCCCCGGTTGCTAAACCTAAAACGGCTTGAGGGTTTGATTTAACTAGCCGTATAATTTCATTTGAAACCAGATTATTAATTTCTTGTTTTTCATTAATCACAATTTTCATAGTTTATTGCTCCTTATATCTATTACTAACAAATTAAAAGTATTTCTACAATTACGTTACTTTTAATTATACTACTTAATCGATTTTTATGCTATACCCTGGCAGGCTGACCTTACGTTTTATGAGGTAATCATAAATATCTTTCTTAAGTGCCCTTTCAATCGCATAATGTTGAAAGTTCACCGTTGTGAAAGTAACCCTTAATGTAATCCCCCCATCAGTCATATCGGTTATACCAGATAAAGTGGGTACCCCAATCATTTGATCATATTTGTAACTAACGGCATTTAAATGGTCAGTAAAGTCATCGCCAAAAATGGATAAATTAGTGCCATAAGCGACTTTAAATAAAACCACACCTGTGGAGTTGTTTCTAGCTAAGTTTTTAACCGAACGAATATCACTGTTGTTGATGACCAAGACTTCACTTTTCCAGTTTTGAATTCTTGTGGTTCTTAATCCAATCCGTTGTACTCTACCAACAAAGCCCTCATATTCAATGGGTTCGCCAACTGAAAAAATCCGTTCGGCAATAATAAAGAAACCACTAATTAAGTCCTTGATTAACTCTTGGGCCCCAAACCCAACCGCTAACCCAACAATTCCAGCCCCGGCGATTATCGTTGTGAGATCAACACCAAGTTCGTTTAAGATAACAAAGATTAAGAATATAATTAAAAAAAAGCCGGTTAGATTTGAAATCATTTTTGTGATAGTTTCGGCATGTTTATCATCGTTTCCTCGAAAACGTCTAGTTAATCTTGATGAAAATACAATGGATAATATTTTCATGGCTAGATAGCCGACTAGTATCCAAAGGATTATCATGGTAAAGCGCATTAAGAAGTTTGCCCATGATGGATTGACTATTTCATTAAACTGTTCCAACAACCAAGTTCTAAGTTCGTTCATTGTCGTAACCTCCACTACGGAAAACTTTAACAAAATTATTAGAAAATGTCAAATTATATAGTGGTTTATAATTGAAAAATTATACAATATGATTTATAATACAATTTACATGAAGTAGGTGGCGCTTTGAAAAAAATTGTATACATTGATTTAAACGATTATGCAGATATTCGATACCTAAAAGAGTTTGACCGTAAGAATATTCTAAAAGGATTAAATTTAATCGAAATAAACGAAGTCAAACTAGCACGCCAAGTCGCTGGTTATTTAAAATTCAAAGATCATTATGACATTTTTATCGTCTCTTCAAATAAAAGAGTGATTCAAGAAATTTATTCAATCTATCCCTATACAAGATTAATCTATGAACCCAAAAGAAGCTTTAACGATATCGATAAATTTGCCAAAGAATTGTTCTTTGCCCACACTTTTACCGTGTGTTTAGATATTAGTTATGCCCATCAAAATGTTATTCGTGAATTTCACTTAAGAGGGTTAAAAGTTATTATAAGGGTAAATAATCAAGTTGAATTATATCAAGCCGTACTGGCAGGAAGTGATGGCGTCTTAGGTGAAAACTTAGATCCCGTTGAAATAGATTCAGACTTTACTTCATTACCAATCATAGTTGCCCATCGAGGGGTTCATGATGACCAAGTGGAAAACAGTCTTAAAGCAGCAATTAAGGCTTATAGTGCTGGTGCTGATTACATTGAAATGGATGTTCACATGACACAAGATAAGGTTATTGTCGTGAATCATGATGAATCTTTAGGAAGAACTTACGACAAGAACTTGCATATTAAGAGAAATACATTAAAAGAATTAAAACAAGCCAAACAAGTCTTAGAGGGTGAAACGTTAACCGATAGCATTGAAACATTAAATGAATATCATAAACAATTACCAAAAGATATTGGGTTCTTAATCGAAACTAAGGTTGACAATAAACGGGCAATCAAACGATTAGGAAGAGTTGTTAATTCAATGAATAGACCGATTATGGTAATGAGTTTTTATCCGTTTGCCTTAATTCATATGAACCAATATATTAAACCTTATATGAATGGATTTTTAGTGGATTTTAAAGATCAAAGAATGAACTTTGAAGGGTTACTAAAGGTGGCTCATAAATACCGTTTATTTGTCCATCCGTACTATAAACATAATAAACCAGAATATGAAATTGAACTAAAAAGGCGGATGGTTGGTTATTCACCATGGGGATATCAAAAGGTGGATGCCTTTAAGGCTTTAAAAAAAGGGCATGACATGATTAACTCTGATTATGCAAGTTTAATGGGACATCTTCCTAAGAAATTAATTACTGAAACTGTTTTATTCTATCAAATCAATACGTCATTAATTATTGGTTTAAAAGATGAACTTGAAAACAAGTTAAGTTTTGATTCACGTATTTTGTTCAATAACCCGCTTGGGCTTATCATAGAAGACGGGAAAATTATTGCCGCAAATGAAACTGGCGAAGCGTACATTTATTTAACCCATCAAGAAACGGTAGAAGGGGTTAACATAACTTATGCTACAGATTTAATTAAAATAATCGTGGATGATATTCACAATTTCAAAGGGGTATAACAATGGCATTGATTCAAATGAACTTTCATAGTCAAGTTTTAGATAAGGGAACGAATGTAAATATTATTCTTCCGGAAAACAGAGACAATGATAAACTACAAGTTTTATATTTATTACATGGTCATTCAGGCGATTATTCAAACTGGGTGAGATTTTCGAATATAGAAAAATACGTTAGTGGCAAACAAGTCATGGTGATTATGCCATCGGGGTATAATGTCTATTACACAGATGCGAAAAACTGGGTAAAAAGTTTTAGTTTTTTAACCAAAGAATTACCCGCTATCATGAATAAAACTTTTAATCTCAATGTGCCGCGTGAAAGAACTTATATTGCGGGGTTATCTATGGGGGGATATGGTGCTTTAAAAGCGCTATTTACCTATCCGGAATCATACGGTAAAGCAGCTAGTTTCTCGGGCGCTTTAGATGTGAAAAGCATGAGGAAAAGATTGAGTCCAGATCGAATCGTTTTGATTGATACCATTTTTGGAGATAAAATAGAACCGGAAAATGATTTATTCGAATTAACAAAATCATTTAATCATCAAGCCGATATCTACATATCTTGTGGCACTGAAGATTTCTTGTTTCAAGACAATCAAAAATTTGTTAACCATTTAAATGATTTAAAAATTAAGCATACTTACATCACGAGACCAGGAACGCATAACTGGGAATTTTGGGATGAAGAGGTCAAAACGGTCATTGAGTTTTTTAAAATATAAGCAATAAAAGTCATCTAGCAATAGATGCTTTTTTTTGATTGATTAACCTTAAATTAAGTGTATAATTTACCTTGGGTAGGCTATTTATTGCCATAAGAAGAGGTATTTGTGAAAAAAATTATTGGGTTCTTTTACCAGGATAAAGTATTATTAATCGCGTTAATCGCTGCACTAATATCGGTGCTGTTTGTTCCAATAAATCGAGGGTATATAGACTATATCAATATTGAAGTATTGGTTGTTATGTTTTCTTTAATGTTAGCCGTTCAAGGCATGACGGATCAAAGATTGTTTAGTATGATTGCGGTAAAGATGGTTAAGCATCTAAAAGATATCCGTGTGATTGCCTTAGTAATGATTATGGCTTCGTTTTTTTTAGGGATGTTACTTACCAATGATGCAGTATTGTTAACCTTGATACCTTTCATGTTATTTGTGTTGGCAAAAATTAACCGGACACGGGAATCGATCATCATTGTGATATTAATGACAATTGCGGCTAACTTAGGCTCAGCTTTAACCCCAATGGGTGATCCCCAAAACATCTATCTATATACGAATTTCAATCTAGATTTTTGGGAATTTATTAAAAATACCTCCGTCATTACGATCACAGGGTTCTTTTTGTTACTATTAACTGTGTTTCTTATTTTTAAACAAGATCTTGTTGAACCCATTGTAGAAGACGTTAAAATAAAAGACTATCGTTTAGCAATCTATTTTATCATGTTTTTGGTTGCGATATTAACAGTATTAGGGGTTATCCCAGCTTGGATTAGTCTTATTATTGTGGTGGTTTTAGGGTTGATATTTGGAAGAGAACATTTCAAAAAAGTCGACTATCAACTGTTATTAACCTTTGTGATGTTCTTTATTTTTACAGGGAATATGAGTCAAATTGGGCTTGTGAAAAACTTTTTTCAATCTTTTTTAAATAATGAACATCGTGTCTTTTTTATGGGGATACTGGTTAGTCAGGTTATGTCAAATGTTCCTGCGGCTATCTTATTGTCTAAGTTTGTCCCACTTGAATTTATGTTTAACTTACTCCAAGGTGTCAATATTGGTGCCATGGGATCCATCATAGGTTCTCTTGCCAGCTTAATTACGTTTAAGTTTGTAACAAAACTATATCCAGAAAGATTTAAAGAGTATTTAATTAAATACACGATAATTTGTTTAATTTATATGAGTGTTATTATTGGCGTTATTTATTTGTTAAAGTAAAAATAAAAGACTAAGAGATTACTCCTAGTCTTAGTATACGAAAACACCAGTAGGTGCTTTTCAATTTAATTATTTAATGATTTCTAAGCAGATATTAACTGCTTTTTTCATTTGGTTTATGCTCGCAAACTCATATCTACCATGGAAATTAAATCCACCCGTTCCTAGATTAGGCGTTGGCAAACCCATATAAGTTAATCTAGCACCATCCGTGCCCCCTCTAATTGGATCACTAAAGGGCTCAACACCCGCTTTGATCGTTGCCTCTCTTGCCAGCTCTACAGATGTCATATCTTTCTTTAAAACTTCATACATGTTTAAATAAGATTCCTTAATAGTCACTTCAATACAGTTATACCCATATTTATGATTTAAGTAGTCCCTCACATCGTAGAAAAAAGCTTGTTGACGCTTAAACTCTTTCATATCATGGTTTCTAAGGATGTAATTTAAATAAGCCACTTCAACTTCACCAGTCATACCACTTAAATGATTAAATCCTTCTCTACCTTCCGTAAACGCAGGGTTTTGAAAAGGGGGTAACATACTATGAAATTCCATAGCTAGATGCATCGCATTAATTAATTTATTTTTAGCACTGCCAGGATGAATTGATTGACCAATAATTTTAATAGCGGCGCTGGCAGCATTAAAGTTTTCATATTCAATGCCACCTACCTTTGAACCATCTAAAGTATAGGCAAAATCAGCTTTAAAGAATTCTAAATCAAATAAGTCAGCCCCTCTACCAATTTCTTCATCTGGTGTAAACCCAATGTAGATATCACCATGAGGTATATTTGATTTCATGACTTTAGCAGCAAAATCCATGATAATCGCAATGCCCGCTTTATCATCCGCACCCAATAAAGTATTACCGTCAGTAACAATAATATCTTCACCGATCACATGTCTTAATGATTCAAAAGTATCAGGACTCATACTTAAATCTTTGTTTAATTTAATGGTAGAACCGTCGTAATGTTTAATGATTCTCGGATTCACATTGGCACCGGGTGCATCAGGTGAGGTATCCATATGGGCAATAAAACCAATTGCCTTTTTACCTTCTGTCGTTTTATTGATTTTTCCATAAACATAGCCATTTTCATCCATAAAAGAGGGGATTTGTAATTCTTTTAATTCCTTTAATAAAAGATTGCCTAAATCCTTTTGTTTTTCAGTTGATGGGCAAGTTTGAGAACGTTCGTTTGATTGCGTATCTATTTTCACGTAATTTATGAATCGTTTTACGATATCCATTTAATATACCTCCGTATGTAACCTATTATACATCAAAAAAAGTATTTATAGAAAAATAATAAAAAGTCCATATCTAATTGAAATAGACCATAAAATTGTGGTAATATAATATAAGCGGCTTATCATTAAAGGAGGGTAAAAATGATATTTGGTAAACATATCAATAAATATTACTTAAAGTATAGTATACCTCTTATTTTAGGCGTGATTTCCTTATTAATTGTCGACTACTATCAAATTCAAATTCCCAAAATATTAGGGGTTCTTTTAGACGATCTAAAAAAAGGAACTGTTGGTTCTCAAGGGTTGACTGAATTTATTGAAACTTTTTCACTTATTGTCGGTATTATGGTCATTGGTAGAATTGCCTGGAGACTACTGGTGATGGGAACAAGTAGAAGAGTCGAATATGATTTAAGAGAACAACTGTATGTTCATTCTTTGAAGTTAGATCAACCTTTTTATCAAACCCATAAAGTCGGCGCTTTAATGGCTTACTTTTCTAACGACTTAGACGCGGTTAGAATGAGCTTTGGGCGGGGCACTTTATTATTATTTGATTCCTTGTTTTTAGGTGTTCTAGTCATTATAAGAATGGTTGACATGAATTGGCTATTGACTTTAGTCACAACAATTCCCTTACTATTTCTAGGCATTACAGCCTACTTTATTATTAAAAAGATGCGCATAAAATTTAAATTAAGACAAGATGCCTTTGAACATATGAGCGACTTTACCCAAGAATCATTTTCAGGGATTCAAGTGATTAAAGCGTTTGTTAAAGAAGTCACTGAAGCGTTTAGATTTAAAGAAATTAATGATGATTTTTATAATAAACATATGGATTTTGTTAAGACGATGATTTGGGTAAATATTGTGATTAATGTTTTTGTTAACTTAACCATGATGACGATTATTGGTGTTGGTGCATATATTGCCATTAATGGGGGACTATCCAGCGGTCAATTATTTGAATTTTATGCCTTATTTGGCACTTTGATCTGGCCAGTTATGGCATTAACCCAATATGCGAATTTCAGAAGTCAAGCCCAAGCTAGTTATAAGCGCGTTAGCGAATTTTTAGATAGTAAGCCAACGCTTAAAGAAGGAAACCTAGTTGCAGAAAATATTATGGGTTCAGTTACATTTAAGAATCTTTACTTTAGTTATCCTGATGCACCTGATATCCAAGTTTTAAAAAACATTAACCTAAAAATTAATGCTGGAGAATCAATCGGGATCTTAGGTAGAACTGGATCAGGTAAATCGACATTTGTGGATTTACTTTTAAGGGTTTATAACGTGGATAGTGAAACTATTTATTTAGATGATTATGACATGATGGATTTGACGGTTAAGAGCACAAGAGCTCATATTGCCTATGTTCCACAAGATAATTTTTTATACTCAACCACCATTAAGGATAATATTGGGTTTAGTGAACAAGAAATGTCTATAGATAAAATTCATGAAGCGGCAAAATTATCAGATGTTTATGATAACATTGTTGAATTTAAAGAAGGGTTTGAGACCGTTTTAGGAGAAAGAGGCGTGACGGTTTCTGGCGGACAGAAACAACGTATTTCCATCGCTAGAGCTTTAGCGAAAGACGCCCCAATTTTGATTTTAGACGATTCTGTTAGTGCAGTTGACACCAACACAGAAGAAACTATTTTAAATAACTTAAAACAAATTAGAAAGGGCAAAACAACGATTGTGATTGCCCATAGAATATCCACAGTTCGCAAGCTAGATAGAATAGTCTTATTAGATAAAGGCTTTTTAGTGGATGTTGGAACCCATCAAGAGTTGATGAACCGTAGTCCTTTATACCAAGATATGGTAGAAAGACAAACCTTAGAAAGTCAGGTAACGGGCAATGCGTGATTTCCAAGAAACCACCAGAACGAAGAGTGATTCCGTCATATTCAAACGGTTATTAACTTATGCCGGTCCCTATAAAAAGAACTTTATTATTGCCTTATTATTGATGTTGGTAGACGTTGCTACATCAAGTATAAGTCCTTTATTAGTTAGAATGACCATGAATGTCATTGATCAACCCAATAGTGACACTGAAAAATACTGGTTGATCAGCGGAATTATTCTTTTATTCGTTGTGATCGTGGTGATTGCCTTAGTTTTAACTTATGTTCAAAACTTATTACTTCAAGTTGCCGGTCAGAAGATTGTTCATCAACTCAGATCAGAGGTGTATGAACACATTGAAGTGTTATCACTCGGTCAGCTTAATCAAATTCCGATCGGAAAACTAGTCACAAGAGTAACCAATGATACGAACACCCTTTCTGAAATGTATACTTCTGTATTAACGAACTTAATTAGAAATATGTTAATGTTGGTGGTTCAATTTGTGATCATGTTGGTTCTTAATGTTAAAGTAACCTTAATCATGGGGATTACATTACCATTTGTAGCAGTACTAACCTTTGGGTATCGTAGATTAGCCAGAAAACAATATCGTAAAGTTAGAAATGAAAACTCAAATATGAATGCTTACTTGTCAGAAAACCTTAGTGGCGTCAAATTAACTCAAGTATTTAATCAAGAAGAAAAGAAGTTATCTCAATTCACGGCAAGAAATAAACGGTTAAGAAAAGAACATTTAATCGAGTTAACCATGTTCGCGATTTATAGACCATTGATATTTTTAATTAGTATGGCCGCTTCACTGTTAGTTATTTATTATATGGCAGCGGATATTATTTTAATGCCATTTAGCACCGTAGAAGAGATTGCGGCATTAGTGGTTGCGGTTAACTCAATGTCGGCGATGTATTTATATGCGAATGACTTTTATCGTCCACTGCAAAATTTATCGGAAGATTTTAACATTTTACAATCTGCTTTTGCGAGTGCGGAAAAAGTCTTTGATGTTCTTGACACAAAACCGGAAATTGTAAATGATCCTGAGGCAGTAGACTTAATTGATTTTAAAGGTGAGATTGAGTTTAAAAATGTTTGGTTTTACTACATTAAAGATGAATGGGTCTTAAAAGATGTTTCCTTTAAAATCAGTCCTAATGATACAGTCGCATTTGTTGGCGCAACAGGTTCAGGTAAAACGACCATTATGAATTTAATGGTTAGAAACTATGATACGATTAAAGGACAAATTTTGATTGATGGTATTGACATTAAAAAGATTAACCTTGATTCACTGAGAAGTGAAATAGGGCAAATGCCACAAGATGTGTTCTTATTTACCGGTACCATTAAAGAAAATATTACCCTATCTGATAAGACCGTAAGCGATGAAAAGATTATTAAGGCTGCAGAATATGTCGGAGCAAATACATTCATAGAACAATTACCTAATTCATACGATCATATCGTTAGAGAACGTGGTAATAACTTTTCTACGGGACAGCGTCAACTCTTAAGTTTCGCCAGAGCTTTAGTTTATGAACCAACCGTCATGATCCTGGATGAAGCAACCGCTAATATTGACAGTGAAACTGAGGAAATTATTCAAGAGTCATTAGAAAAAATGATGAAAATTTCAACGATGATTGTGGTGGCACATAGACTTTCAACGATTCAAAAAGCGGATAAAATCTATGTCATGCAAAAAGGTGAAATTAAAGAAAGTGGCTCTCACCAAGAACTATTAAATCTAGGTGGCATTTACTATTCTTTATACGAATTACAATACAAATAAACTTAATTTATGGTAAAAGCATCTTTTCAGAGATGCTTTTTTCTTCTTTAACTGTTATTTTCGGTTAATTTTTTATATACTTGAAGTAGGTGATTTTATGAAAGATACTTATTTAAACCTAGGATTAGAAGAAAAAATTGAATATCTTAAAACCTTACATGGCTATGATTTAGCCAATCTTTATACTAGTTTGTCTGAATCAGAACAACAAGAAATGTTTAATCAACTTTCCAATGAAGATAGAGCTGAACTGTTAACGTATATTATTCCAAGTGAAGCATCTGAGATTTTAGAATCTTTAGAAATCACTGAGGCTACGGATATTATTGAGTTAATGGAGCCCGATGATGTTGTGGACATCGTTGAAGAATCAGACAGTGATAAGGTTGAAACTTGGATTCTTGGGTTAGACGATGAAGATCGTGAAGATATTCAAGCTTTAATTGACTACGATGCCGATGAGGCAGGGTCAATTATGACTTCTAACATTATTCTCTTAAAACCGGAACAAGATGTTAAACAAGCCATGAAAATATTAGTTAAGGAAGCGCCAGATGTGGAATCGATTCAAACGCTGTTTGTCATTGATAAAAACGGCATATTTTTAGGCGTTGTTCCGTTAAAAAAACTGATTAAAGCTAAATCACCAATGCGAATCGAAGAACTATATGAAGCGAGTGTATCGGTTTTTGATTCTGATGATGTTGATGATGTAACCAATGCGATTCAAGAGGAAGGGATTTACCAAATGCCAGTAGTATCTGAAGATCACCGGTTACTTGGGATGATTACTTTAGATGATGCTTTAGACGTTTATGAAGAAGAAGCGATTGAAGACGTTCAAAAGTTGGCTGGGTTAAGTGAATCCTATGGGTCGAGTTTATTTAAGAGTGCTTTATCTAGATTGCCCTGGCTATTGTTGCTACTGGTGCTAGATTTACCAATTGCCTCAATCATGAACCAATTTGAAGGATTATTGTCTGTTTATACCGTGATAATCATTTTTCAACCTTTAATCTTAAGCATGTCTGGTAATATTGGGACACAAACTTTATCAACTTCGTTGGTATTGCTAAATATTGAAGATGATAAGAATTATCTTTTTCATGCGAAAGAGGAGTTTAAATCTTCTATTATGATTGGATCGATTATGGGGTTGGTTGGGATAGTCTTCACGATGACTGTGATTAGTATTAATGTTTCTTTGAATCAAAACAGCCTGTTGTTTGGGATAGCAGTCGGAATAAGCATGTTTTTTAGTTCAATTTTCTCTAATTTAATAGCGACATTTTTACCTAAATTCTTAGAAAAATTAGGAGCTGACCCAGCCAACGCTAGTGGTCCGCTACTAACCACAATAATTGATATTTTTAGTATTCTGATTTATTATGGCATTACCATATTGTTGTTGGAGGTATTCCTATGAAAAAACATCATCCTATGTTAAACATTTTAAGTGATAATTTTATCACCGTAAGACCTGATAATGATGTTAAAGAGGCAATGAATATAGTCATCTTAGACTCTAAAGATGAAACGATGATTGATAATATTTATGTTGTTGATAAAAAGAATAAACTACTAGGCATAGTTGCCTTAAAAGACTTAATTATTGCGAGAAGTCCTACTATGATGAGTAAGATTATGCGCAAAGAAATCCATAGTTTGAAAGAAGATTCATCTATTGATGAGGCGATTGACATGATTCAAAAATATGACTTAGAAATGATTCCAATCTTGGATTATTTTGGTCATTTAAGAGGTATTTTTACAGCGGAAGATGCCCTAGATTTTTTGAAAGAAACCTCACTAGAAACTTACCGAAACTTAGCTTCAACGAAAGAAACTAAGGAAAATCCTAAAGCTATTGATAAAGTTAAGAGCCGATTACCATGGTTGTTGATTTTACTATTTTTAGCCTTGTTTACTTCATCTATATTATCTAGTTTTGAAGTAACTATTTCTTCGGTAATTGTCTTAACTTATTTTCAAACAATGATACTTGATACATCTGGTAATATTTCTACGCAAGCTTTAGCCTCAACCGTTATTAATATTAGCATGAACCCAAACCTTAATTATAAAAAGCAACTCTTTAAAGAGGTTTCGATTGGATTGATAAACAGTATTATCACTGCCACATTTGGGTTTATTGTCGCCTATCTCTTCCTGAGCATATTAAGCCATGATCAATCCTACCAAATCAGTATGACGGTTGGGTTAACATTACTGCTTAGTTTATCGATTGGAACATTAACAGGGTCTATTATTCCAATTATCTTTAAGAAGTTAAACATTGACCCATCTGTTGCCTCAGGCCCATTTATGGCGACAATCAACGACGTCTTTTCATTACTAATATACTTAAGTCTTGCAACTTATTTATTATTATAAAATACATTTTAGGAGAAAAAATATGAAACAAATATATGAACAATTTAAGAAAGAAATAAATGCTTACAAGTACGCATTATGGTTAATGGGATGGGACGATGAAACTGAAGCCCCAAAAGCTTCCAAAGCCTATAGAACTGAACAACTAGAAGTCCTATATACGCTAGTTTATAAGCTTGAAATGGATGAAAAAAGATTAGCTGCAATTGACCAACTAGCCAAAGAAAATTTAACCGGCCCCTTTAAAAGAGAAATTGAATTAGAAAAGAAAGGGATTGACCAATTAAGGAAAATTCCTCAAGCCGAATACATTGCGTATCAAGTGTTAATCTCTAAGAGTAGTCAAATTTGGGCAGAAGCTAAGAAAAACAGTGATTTTGAGGCTTTTTTACCAACGCTTGAGGAAATCATCGTTTTTCAAAAGAAACTCATTAAATACTTAGAAACAGATACTTTAAAAGGTTATGATGTTTTACTTGATATGTATGAAGAAAATATGGGGATTAAGGAATACGATGAATTCTTTAAGGTATTGAATGAAAAACTGGTTCCTTTTGTTTTAAAGACAGCTAAAGTCAAACAAAAGTTTCCTAGCGTTTTATTGAAAGGTTCTTTTAACATTGAAAAACAAAAACAATTTAATCATCGATTAGCAGACATATTGTCTTATGATTTAAAAAAGGGTGTTATTAAAGAATCCGTTCACCCTTTTACAAGTGGCGTCGTGTCAGTTGATACAAGAGTTACAACTGCTTATCGTGAAGATTTAATTGATGCAGCGATTTTCTCAACCATTCATGAGATGGGTCATGGCATTTACGAACAACAAGTGAATCCTGAGTTTGATGGGTCTATTTTATCGGGTGGGGTATCGATGGGCATTCATGAATCTCAATCCAGATTATTTGAAAATATGATTGGCCGGTCGAAAGCTTTTTGGGATACTTATTATCCAGCTTTACAACAAATATTTGCTAAAGAATTAAAAAAGGTAACAGCGGAGCAATTTCATTTATATGTGAATCGCGTCAAACGAGATTTTATCAGAATTGAAGCCGATGAGTTAACTTACAGTTTGCATATCATGATTCGTTATGAAATAGAAAAAGCACTATTTAATGGTAAACTTCAACCCAAAGACCTGCCTAAGACATGGAATAAGTTATACAAGAAATATTTAGGTTTAACCGTTAAGAATGATGCCTTTGGTGTCTTACAAGACATTCACTGGAGTATCGGCTCGTTTGGATATTTTCCAACCTACGCTTTAGGAAGTGCTTATGCTGCCCAAATCTATGATGTGATGAATCAAGAAATTGATGTTGAACAATGTATCAAGAATAATGATATTCGTAAAATTAATCGTTGGTTAAGAGAACATATTCATCAGTATGGGAAACTAAAAACACCTAAAGAAATCATATTAAACGCAACGAACAAACCATTTGACCCTAATTATTATGTTGATTATTTAGTTAAGAAATATACCACTATTTTTAAAGCTTATGAAGTCAATTAAATCTGTTTTTAAAATTGGACACGGGCCTTCTTCAAGTCACACGATGGGACCAGCCAAAGCGGCCCAAAAGGTTAAAGCATTATATCCTAATAAGTTGTATAAAGTGGTTTTATACAACTCTTTAGCATTAACCGGAGAAGGACATCTAACTTTGATGGTCATTAAAGAGATCTTAAAAAATGTTACCTTTGAAAAACAAATCGATTTATCGGTTCATCCCAATCAACTTGTTTTTGAGGTCTATGACCATGAAACACTGATTAAGAAGATTCCTGTTCAATCGATTGGCGGTGGAGAGATTATCTTTGATGGTAATCAAACCGTTTATGAACCAATCTATCATGAAACCACATTCGACGAAATTAAAGCATTTATCTTTGAAAATAAGTTAAGTTTAATGGACTATATTAAAAAGTATGAAGCCAAAGATACTTTTACTTATTTAGAAGAAGTATTTAGCCAAATGTGTCATACCATTGAAGAGGGTCTTACCACAAAGGGTGTCTTACCTGGAGAATTAATGGTTCAAAGAAAAGCAAATGCCTTGTATAATAATGCCTTATCATTAAAAGATGGCTCTTTAAAAGATAGAACACTATTATCGGCTTATGCCTTCGCCACTGGTGAACAAAATGCTTCTGGTGGTTTAATGGTTACGGCACCGACTTGTGGCGCAAGTGGTGTTTTACCAGCCGTCTTATATTTTGTTTATAAAATTGAAGGCGTCCCTAAGAAAAAGATTATTGAAGCCTTAGCGGTTGCGGGATTAATTGGTAACTTAATTATTCAAAATGCGTCTATTAGTGGTGCCGTTGCCGGTTGTCAAGCCGAAATTGGTTCAGCTTGTAGTATGGCTGCCTCAGCTTATGCGTATCTTAAAGGTGAAACGATTGATCAAATTGAATACGCCGCTGAAATTGCGATGGAACATTATTTAGGACTGACCTGTGATCCAGTCGGTGGTTATGTTCAAATCCCTTGTATAGAAAGAAATGCAGTTGCGGCAACACGTGCCATAAACGCAAGTGAGTTAGCCCTTGTTTTATTTGACACCAGAAAAATATCGTTTGATATGATCGTGAAAACCATGTATCAAACCGGTTTAGACATGGATTCTAAATATAAGGAAACCAGTGAAGCGGGGTTAGCTTATTTTTATAAGGAACTCGAGAAAAGGAAAAAACTATGATTTTAGAATGTATCGATTTAGATTTTAATGGTAAGGGTGTTTGTAAAAAAGACGGTTTTGTTTATTTTATCGATAATATCTTAAAAGGGGAAGTTGCGGAAGTTAAAATTACGGAAACAAAGAAAAATTATGGGTTTGGAGAAGTCGTTAAGTATGTACGTAAAAGCCCCTATAGAACACATGATTTCCCCTTAAGTTATGCGAATCTGTATCATTTAGATAATCAAATTCAATTAGATTATCAAAATGAATTAACCAAAGAAACTTTTAAAAAGATTAGCAATATAGATATTAATGTTGAGAAGATAATTACCGATGATAAGCCGCTCTATTACCGTAATAAAATCACGTTACAAGTTAAAAAAGTAGGCAATCAGTTAAAACTAGGCTCCTTTGAAAACAAGAGTCACCAGATTGAAGTTTTAGAATCTCATTTATTAGCCGATGAGGTGATTAATAACGGCATTAAACAGTTGAACAACCTGTTTGATAAATATCCATTAACCGATGAATCACTTAAGAAAATAACCTTAAGAAGCAATAATAAAGATTTAATGATTGTTTTCACAACCTCAACTGAAAAGTGGAATGAAAAAGAACTTATTTTAAGCGAAATAAAAGCTTATTCTATTTATCAAAACTATGCAGAAGTTGAAGAAGAAAACTTAGGTGGCATCTCAACCTTATTAAAAGGGAAGCCTTCCTTACCCCTTGAACTACTAGGGCTTAAATTTAGACTTTATCCAACCGGATTTTTTCAAACCAATTATGGCGTAACCGAATTACTTTATAAACGTGTTTTACAGGAGATTAAACCAATCACTTATTTAGATGCTTATGCGGGGGCAGCGACCATTGGGCAAATTATCTCAAAAAAAGCGAAACAGGTATTTTCAGTGGATATTAATCAAGATTCAATTCAAAGTGCGAATGAATCCATCCAATTAAATAAGCTTAATAATGTTGAAGCTATCTTGGGTGATGTCGAGGAAAAGATTAACCAATTAGAAGTCGAAGGCATCATTTTTGACCCGCCTAGAAGTGGACTATCTAAAAAAATAATAGAGACCATAATGTCAAAACCATTTGAACAAATAATCTACATTTCCTGCAATTTAAGAACTTTATCTAGAGACTTAAATTTATTATTAAGTAAATATAAAATTATAAATATTATTCCGGTTAAAATGTTTTACCAAACGACTGAAACTGAAACCATTGTTGTACTAGATAAAATGTAAACGTTTTTTTAAGAATATGATTAAGTATAAACATAACCATCCACCTCATGTTGTGCTATAATAACTCTACTGTGAGGTGTTTTTTTATGCTTAAGTTAAAAAATATTAAGAAAAATTATAAAATAGCTGGAAGTGATTTTACCGCATTACATGCGGTTAACCTTACTTTCTCTAAAGCTGAATTTGTCGCCATTTTAGGACCTTCTGGTTGTGGAAAAACCACATTATTAAATATTATTGGTGGGTTAGATCAATACACCGATGGTGATTTAATTATTGAAGGGAAATCAACCAAAAATTTTAAGGATAATGATTGGGATTACTATCGAAATAATAAAGTGGGCTTTATTTTTCAAAATTATCATTTAATTAATCATGTTTCTATCATTGAAAACGTTGAGATGGGAATGGCATTAAGTGGCATTCCAGTTAAAGAACGTCGACAAAGAGCGATTGAAGTCTTAAAAAGAGTTGGCCTTGAAGATCAAATGTATAAAAAGTCTAATCAATTATCAGGTGGACAAAAACAAAGAGTCGCGATTGCCCGAGCGTTATCTAATAATCCGGAAATCATTTTAGCTGATGAACCGACTGGGGCGCTTGATACTAAAACCAGTATTCAAATTTTAGACTTAATCCGTGAAATTTCAAAAGAAACCTTAGTGATTATGGTGACCCACAATAAGGACCTTGCCAAAGCATATGCGACTAGAACCATTAATTTATTGGATGGTAATGTTGTTAGTGATACCCAAACTGAAGTAGCAAAAACTTCAAGTGAATCAACTTATCAACCTAAAAAGACCTCTATGAGTTATCTTCAATCATTGAAGTTATCCTTTAGAAATTTAATTACCAAAAAGGGAAGAACCTTAACCACCGCCTTCGCGGGATCAATTGGGATTATTGGCGTTTTATTAGTTTTAGCACTAGGAAACGGTTTTAATTCTTTAATTCGGAAACTAGAGACGGATTCATTAGCTGGCGTTCCTTTGATGGTCACTAAAATTCATCAAGATTTAAATATTAGACAGTATTTAAATGAACCAGAAGACACTGGGGCATTCAAAACCTATAATCAAGAAGATAGAACCAATGAATCAACCTATAAAAATCCTATCTCTCATGAATATGTTGAATATTTAACAGAAAACCTAAATCCTGAAACATTCAATTCAATCGAATTAGGGTATGGGTTTAATCCAGTATTTCTTCAAGAAGATAGTTCAGGTAACGCCTATGTTATCGACAGTCAAAATGTGTTTCAACAATTGGATGCTGATTTCATGCGTCAATATTATAACCCACTAGTCGGAGACTTTCCTGATCAAAGTAGGACGGATGTTTTTGAAGTGGTTATTCTAGTGAATAATTATTATCAAGTCGATGAACGTGTTCTTAAGGCGTTAGGTATTGAAAATCTCACCAATGTAAAATATGAAGACGTATTAGGGAAAAAAATAGTTTTACCACGTTATAATGATTATTTTTATCGTGATACCACGGACCCAGCTAAACCAGTATACCAAGTTAACACCGATTTAGATGCTGCTTATGAAAATGGACTTGTAATAGAGGTCGTCGGGGTTTTAAAGACTAAAGAAGATGCGACATTTGCGATGAATGATGGGATATATGGTTCTCAAACGATGGCAGAAGCTTTCATAAAAATGGCTCAAAGTAGCGATATTGGGATTGAACAACAAACAGCAAACTACTTACTATATTCCTTACCTGGTTTTCCAGCAGGAACACCATTTATTTATAATCCAATAAATGGAAAATATGAAGGTAAAGAAGAGACTCTGATTACATTAGGTGTTAATGATGTTCCCATTATGATTGCGATTTATCCAAATAGTTATGAAGATAAACAAGCAATTCGTGCCGTATTAGATGAATATAATCTTCAATTTGATTCAGATAGCGACCAGCGAGTGCTTTATACGGATATCGCGGAAACGGTTGGAACTACTTTAGGACAAGTCGTTAATATGATTCAAATTGTCCTTGTTATCTTTGCCTCAATTAGTCTAGTCGTATCTTCAATAATGATTGGCATAATTACTTATGTTAGTGTGATTGAAAGAACGCAAGAAATCGGGATACTACGAGCGCTTGGGGCAAGAAAAAAAGACATCAAACGTGTCTTTAACAGCGAAACATTCTTAATTGGGTTAACGAGTGGGATTATCGGTTCTTTAATTAGTTTTATATTAACGTTCCCGTTAAATCATATCATCAAGAATATTGAACCAATGATGGCTAATGTATTACAAATGACCATTATGCATGCTGGGGTTATGACACTTATATCTGTTATTCTAACCTTCATTGCGGGATTAATTCCATCCGCAATGGCTGCTAGAAAACATCCAGTTGACGCACTAAGACATAATGAATAAATTAAAAAGCACTTCATTTTTATTGAAGTGCTGTTTTTTTACTCTGTTAAGTAATCAATTTGATTAATATTTAAAGGTTCTTCATTGTTAACGGTGTTTTCTTCTTGTTCAATACTGGTAAAGATAAGAATGGTAAGTAGCGTATAGATAATCATATGAACCGTATTATCAATTAAACCATGGATCATTGTGACAAGCCATGCAGAACCCAATATCGCGACATTTAAACGCATTTTTTTAACCATTAATACTAAGATTGAAAAGATATAAAAAATTAAGGCGAACATGCCGAATAAACCAGAAATTGCCAAAGTATGGAAAATGGTGGAATGGTAAATTTGAATTCTATCCGGATTACCCATATCAGGATTAGACATCCATCCTCCACCAAATAGAGGATTTTCTAGGAACACGGCCCAAGCGTCTTTATATAAAGTTATTCGTGAACTTGAAAACAGATCAAGTGAATCAAATCCACCTTGAATGAACACGTCATAAAGTGTCGGAAGTAATTCAGGAACAACAAGTAAAAATGTGATAACGGCACCGATTACGATAAAACCACTAATGACTAGTTTCTTAGAACCAAAAGTAACCAATAAGACAAAAAACAACAATAATAATAGTGCCCAGGCGATATACCCACCTCTTGATCCACTAAAGATAACAGCGATAACACTTAAGAAAGGGAAAATCCATAAAAAATACTTTCTTGCGTGTTTAATAATCATATAGAGTTGACCCGCAGCGGTTAACGTAAAGAAGATAATTAAATCATTGATGTTACCATAACCAAAATCGCCACTGCCCCATGAAGTAGAAATACCTTGTCTAATCTTTTCAATATAAGTTAAATCATTACTATAGGATAAATAGCCTTGTATTTCAACAAAGATAAGTTGGGCTAAAATGATGATTGATGCGTAAAAGAAATAAGTTAATAATTTATCCGTTTTATTTTGAGCAGTTGATCCAATAAAAACGTAGATAGCCAAATAGATAAACCCGACCATAGAAATAACAAATAGGGTGGTTGAATAGGTAACATAGTATAACGGAATCATATAACTAATCGCTAATAACAAGAAGCCGGGCAATAAAAAACCAAACTTTAACTTGGGCTTGTATCTAATTAAATGTATTACCAACGCAATAATGATAAGCCCAACAAGAATATAAATAACACTAAATTTTTGAATATCTTTTAAGCCTAATTTTTCAATATTAACCATAAACATTAAGCCTAGAAATAAAGGAATTGCATAAGAAGTATCTTTAAAATAGGCCATAATGATGGCTGCCATAATTAAAAATAAGACGACTATCCCGTAGTTAACATACTGAAAAGGTCCTTCAGCGACCCAAGCGATAAAGGCAAGTATCGTGACGCTAATGGGATAAAAGTGTGAATCTAAAAATAGTTCTAGTTTTTTCATAAGTACTCCTTAATGAAAGGATTGTTTTCCTTTTCATTTTTTAAGATTGTTTCAGAACCATGACCTGGGAAAACAATCGTATCAAGTGGTAAAGTTAGTATTTTATTTTTAATGCTGTCCATAATTGAACGAAAATCACCCAAATATAGATCCGTTCTCCCAATTGAGTTTTTAAATAAGGTATCACCTGAAAATAACACCTTATCAAAGTATAATATGGTTGACCCATAAGAATGGCCCGGGGTTTCAATGATTTTAAATGTTTTGTCAAGGAATAATACCACATCATTCTCTTTGACATAAACATCCACCAGTAGTGTTTCATGTAGGCCTAGTCTAGGGTTTCTTGAATACCAATATTGATCTTTAATCGGGGCATAAACAGTGGCGTTTTTGAATTTCCTTTTTAACGCATTAACACCACCAATATGGTCTATATGACCATGGGTTACATAGATGACTTCAACTTGTAAACCGTTATCATCTAAAAAATGCATTAATTCTTTTGATTCATAACCAGGATCAATGATCATGGCCTTGAAGTTATCATACAAAATATAGCAATTTGATTGGTAGTCACCTAAGACAAACTTTTGTAAATTCACAGTATCACCAATTAATATTATACATTAAATAACTTAAAAATAATTATATAAAAAAGTGTTAAGGATAAAATGTTATTTTTATTTGACAAAAAGGGTCAATGTTGTTAAAATGTTCATGTGTTTATTGAGGAGGATGTTTATGATTTTTTCAGATTATATCGTTTTTGTTCTTGGATTCCTATTAATTATGATTGTTGCAATATCACAATCTCAAGATAATATTCAAGATGCATTTTCAGGTGAAAAATCAGAATTATTTAAAAACCAAAAAGCTAGAGGGATTGAATTGTTCCTTATGAGATCAACATTTGTATTAGCAATCTTGTTTCTAGGGATGATTTTTCTGACTTTATACTTACACAGTAGATAAAAATGGGGATTCCCATTTTTTTTATCCTTAAATTGACTAATTATTGAATAATTGATAAACTGTAAATAGTATAAAATAGTATTAGGAGGCATTTATGGATAGATTAGAGTTTATGAAAGCTTTTTTCTCTAAGAAGAAAGTTAAAGTATCAATTGCTGATTTTGATAAATACGCAACGGATGATGTTAAAGAAGGTATTGAGCGAGCAAAACGTTTTTTAGGGATTGAAGCTCACGACATTAATGCCTATGCACCGATTGTGACTGTTTTTCCAGAATCACTGGTAAGAGATGTTAATACTTTGTACCAATACCATGAGGGTGAAGTAAGATATGATATTAATAGATTGAGTATTTTATTTTTTGGCGAAGGTGGTTTTTACTTTTATACTGCCTTAATTGACCATAAAAAAGGGATATTTTACAATGATAAGGCGATAGAAATGCCATATATTCAAATTAATGGTGTCCAAAGTGCGTATTATTTTAAGAATAAAAATCAAGTCAACTATCATATATTTGAATTAACGATTATTTTAGAGGGTTTAAAAGACATTGTTATACCAATCAAGTACAACTTAATTAACGCACAAACCCCTGATATTTTTTATGATCTTGATCAAGAATCATTGGATTTAGTAACGAATTTAAGAAAGTTTTTAAGAGATAAAATCTAATAATGAAAACTAAAATTATTACATATAGTTTAGTTGGAACCATTGGAATAATCGCAAGTGTTTTCTTAAGTATAAGGTTGGTCAACTTTATTATTGATTATGTCAATGGGATCTATCCAGCAGGTGTAAATCAAAATCAAGCAATATTGGCCATTATTTTAATTGTTGTCTTTCTATTATTGATGATATTGGTCATTATTAGAAGCATTTATGAGATTTATTTAGTTATCCAAAAATCCAAGTCGAGCTAAACGGATTATTTTCTTGACTTAGAGGTTTCGGTTTGCTATAATTAACTGCGTTGGTGATAATATGATTTACACATTAGATTTCTTGAAAAATCATGCTGGTGACGGCATTCATGAAGTGCTTGATTTCAAAAGAGAACTTGAAACAACAGACTTGATTTCTGACATCGGACCTTGTCAGGTAGATGGTAGTTATCAATTCATTTATTCAAGATCGGTGGCATTCACCTTAGAAGTTAAAGTCGATATCTTTATCATTAGCGCAGATACATTAAACCCTATCTTATATCCATTACACTTTACAATTATTGAAGAGGTTTCAGATACATCTGATGCTGAATTCAAGATTAGTGAGGATAAAATCAACTTATACGAACTCGTATGGGGCTGGTTAGTAGCGGAAATACCTTATGTGGTTTATGAGTTATAATACATAGGAGGTGTAATTATGGCTGTTCCTTTTCGTCGCACGAGTAAAACGGCAAAAAGAAAACGTCGTACACACTACAAACTAAGTAAACCAACGCTTGTCGTAGACAAACAAACTGGTGACTTAGTGTTACCACATCGTGTTTCACCAATCACAGGTGAATATAAGGGTAAACAAGTTGTACGTCAAAAAGAATCTGAATAAGATTTAAAGAAGGATGCCCAGAGGCATCTTTTTCTTTATGTGATATAATTAATTGAAGCTGAGGTGTTATTATGACACATGTTCCTGTTTTACTAAATGAAGTAATTGAATCGTTAAACATTAAGCCAGATGGTGTCTATGTGGATTTAACCTTGGGTGGCGGTGGTCATTCTTATGAGGTCCTTAAGCGGTTAAACCATCAGGGTTTTTTAATTGCTTTTGACCAAGATTTAGAAGCCATTAAATATGCTAAAGAAAAATTGAAAGAGTTTAATAATAAAATCATTATTCATGCTAACTTTAAAGAGGCTAAAAAACACTTAATTGAACTGGGGTATGATCAGGTTGATGGCATTTTTATGGATTTAGGGATGAGCTCATTTCAAATAGACGATAGTGAAAGAGGGTTTAGTTATATGGAAGATGGACCGCTTGATATGAGAATGAACCAAAACAACCCATTAACCGCTGAAGAAATCCTAAATACATACAGTCTAAGTGATCTAAATAACATTTTTAAAGACTATGGTGAAGAGCCTAAAAGTTATCTAATTGCGAAAAAAATAATTCAAAATAGACCCTTAAAAACGACATTTGATTTAGTTAATATCACCGATCAATATAAAACAGGCAAAGGTCATTCAGCCAAAAGAGTCTTTCAAGCCTTAAGAATTTATCTTAATAATGAAATGCACGTTTTAGAAACAGTATTACCTGAGGTATTGAGCTTACTAAAAAAAGACGGTGTTATATCAGTTCTAACCTTTCACTCTTTAGAAGACAGAATCGTTAAGCATTTTATCAAGGAAAACGTTGAAGAACCTTATATCAAAGGGTTACCGACTTTACCTAAAGAAATGCCATTACGTAATTATAATAAAAAACCAATTTTGCCTAGTGAATTAGAAATTAGATCTAATCCAAGGGCAAAATCGGCTAAATTGAGAGCGGCAATCAAAAATTAAAAGGTCTCTTTTTAGACCTTTTTCTTTCGTGCCCCGATGGTAATTTTAATATATTCTACATTTAGATTCTCTAATTCTGGAAGTTTTTTAATATATTCAAAGACACTGTTATTAGAGATTTCTTTAATTTGGTTGGTATCCTTTAGCGCAATATGGATATGTGAATCGGCGTTATGCATCGGATTATCAATCGCTAAATCATAATATTTAGTTCCGTTAATGTGAAGCTCAACCGCTATTTTTTGTTCCAACAAAAAATCAAGGTTGTTATATATCGTAGAAACATTTGTATAACCACGTTCTAAAAGTTTAGATTGAATTTCTTTAAATGTTAAGTGGTTATCTTCAAGGATCTCGATTAATGCTTTTCTAGGTTCTGTAATACGTAGGTTTTTCTTTCGAAGCTTATTAAAATATTTGTCCTTTTCATTCATTTAATTCACCTCATAATGTTTGAATGTTTTTCAAAGTACTCACTCAAAATATTGTGTAGGTTTTGTGTGTGAAAGTCAATCGTCTCAAACCTGGTTCCTTTATCATCAACAATGTATTCTTCAAGAACGTGTAATTGTAATAAAGGTTTTCGTTTAAATAAACGATATAATCCGTAAGGTTTGCGTAACACAAATACCATAGGTATTATACCAACATTAGCGTCAACCGCAAAACGAATTGCTCCTTTTTTAAAGGGCCTAATATGATCACAGTAAGGTCTTAAGGAAGATTCTGGATAGACACCAACCCAAGCACCGCGCGCCAAAGCATCATTAAGCTGTTCTTGGAACTCTTGTAAATGAGAACGTTTCGTGGGGATAGGCGCACCACCTAAAAATCTTAACCATTTTCCAACGAAAGGAATGCCTAAATTAGTGTATAACATTAAAAAGTAAACCTTTTTTGGCCAAATAACGGTGCCAATTAAAAAAGCATCTGTAGGATGTATGTGATTACCGATAAAAATTTTGGCTTGATTACGATGTTTTTTGAGTATCTTTTTATTTTTAACACGGAATCCTAAAAACAGTGGGGCATATAGATATCGGACAAAGATTTTGAGTAAGAAAACTAAAATAGGGGTAAAAACTTTAAAATACCACTTTCTTCCAAAATAATCATAACCGGACCTCAATTCGACAGGTCGAGCCTCAATTGTGTGGAATGTGTGTTCGTTTTCATCTTCCGCAATAGTATCTTTCTTGTCCATGTTATCGTTCATAACCTAACACCTCAGTGACAATATTATAACATATAATATTTAGATTGGTTTATGTTATAATTAATTAGGTGATAATATGATAATAGTTTACGGTGGTACATTTAATCCCCCTACAGTGGCACATCGAAAGATAGCTGAAGTCGTGGTAAAGGGATTTAATCCTAATAAATTTATCTTATTACCTGTCGGTGATAGATATACGTGGAAAGACCAGTTTGTTCCTTTTGAGCATCGTTTTAACATGCTGAAATTATTATTTAGCGAAGATATTTTTGAAGTTTCTGATTTAGAAAACATCGATGAATATAAAGGGACTTATCAATCACTTAAAACAATTAAAGATACATATAAAAGTAATGTATACTTTTTACTAGGTGCAGATAATCTTGACTATTTAGACCAGTGGATTAACTATGAGAAACTGGTTAGTGAGTTTCGCTTTATTGTTTTAAGCCGATCAAATTTAGATGTACACGCTATTGTTAATGAAAAATTTCCTAATTATCAAAGTCATTTTCAATTGATCAATATAGATTTAAATATTTCAGCTTCGGATTTTAGAGAAAATCCGGATAATCATGAATTTATTCCCAATGTGGTTTATTCATATCTTAAAAAGCATCAATTATACGGGGTGAAATAATGTATAAGCATGGTATTTTAAAAGTTTTGTCCGCATCACCAACCTTACAAGTTGGTAATCCTAGATTTAATGCGAAAGAAATTAAAAAAGTCCTCCTAGAAACCAAGGCGTCTTTAGTGCTGTTTCCAGAGCTCGCTTTAACGGGTTATACTTGTGGGGATATGTTTTACCAAGAAAGTTTGATTAAGTCTGCATTAAATGGTTTACAGGATTTATTAGAGCTCAAATTTAATGGGATTGTCGTTGTTGGTATGCCACTGGATATTGATGGGATATTGTTAAATACGGCCGTTGTTTTTAAAGAAGATAAAATTTTAGGGGTTGTCCCAAAAACTTTTTTACCGAATACAGATGAGTTTCAAGAAAAAAGATGGTTTAGCAGTGGTATCGATATAAACATGGATGAAGTTATTCTTTTAGGTCAGAAAGTGCCTTTTGGTCATTTGTTGTTTGTGGATGAAAAATCTGAAATTCGTTTTGGGGTAGAAATTTGTCAAGACATGTGGGCACCCGTTTCACCAGGTAGCTTATTGTCGTTGGCTGGTGCTAATATGATTTTAAATTTAAGTGCCTCAAATGTGATTGTAGGCAAAGAGATTGTAAGAAAAAATACTGTGCTAGAACATTCGAGAAAGAACCAAGGGGCTTATATCTATACTTCAAGTGGTATGTCTGAGTCCTCAAGTGAAACAATCTTTAGTGGTCATAACATCCACGCTAGCATGGGTGAATTAATTAATGAAAAAGTTATATCAGATTATAATACCGATTATTTAATCAGTGATATTGATTTTAAAGCGATTAATTTTCAAAGAAGAAAAGATTCAAATATTAAAGATACATTACATCAGTTTGATATAAAGTATAAAGTTGTTTATTTTACACTGGATGAATCAACTGATTTTGAATTTTCTCATGAAGTCAATACGTATCCCTTTATTGATGAAAGAAAAGAAACTTTTGAAGAAATTAGAACGATTCAAACAAGAGCGCTTGCTAAACGTCTAATCGTTTTGAATTACCCTAAAATAATTATTGGTGTTTCAGGCGGCCTAGATTCTACTTTAGCGCTATTGGTGGCGGTTGACACATTTAACTATTTAAATAGAAACCTTAAAGACATCGTTGGATTATCATTACCTGGACTAGGTTCATCGAAACGAACCATGACGAATGCGAAACTTCTCGCAACCAAACTAGGGATTACTTTTAATGAAATTGATATTAAAGAAGAATCGTATCTTCATTTTGAAAAAATCGAACAAGATGCTGAGGATTTTTCGGTGACATACGAAAATACGCAAGCACGGATCAGAACGATGACTTTAATGAATCTAGCGAATAAATTAGGTGGTATTGTCCTAGGTACGGGTGATTTGACTGAAGTAGCCTTAGGTTTTATGACATACAGTGGGGATCAAATGAGTATGTATGGAATTAATGGAGGCATCCCAAAGACACTTGTACAACGCCAAACTTTAGGGTATAAAAATGTATTTCCTGAATTAAAAGATTTAATTGATGATATACTAGATACGCCTATTTCTCCGGAACTGATTAAGGAACAAAAGACAGAAGATATCTTAGGTAACTTCCAAATTAACGATTATTTATTATATCGACATTTGGTTTGTGGAGACCATAAAGAAAAACTATTATTTTTGTTAAATAAGGTTTTCCATTTAGAAGAATATGACGCTAATAAATCGGTAACAAGATTTTTAAACCGGTTCTATAAGAGCCAATTTAAACGTCAAGTTCTCCCTGATGGACCTAAAGTATTAAAGTTGGGGTTATCCCCAAGAGGCGACTACCGAAGAGGTAGTGATGTTGGGATTGAGGAAGAATGAAAAAAGTAGTATTAGGGTTATCGGGTGGGGTTGACTCAGCCGTTAGTTTAATTGAATTAAAGAAACAAAAATACGATGTAAAAGCGGTATTTATGCGTAACTGGGATTCTCTTACCAATGATGATATTTTAGGTAATCCAACTATAGAGGATGATATTTGTGCTCAAGAAGTGGATTATCTCGATGCGAGAAAAGTAGCCGATCAATTAAACACCCCCATTGAAAAAATTGATTTTATTGAAGAATATTGGGCTAACGTGTTCCAATATTTTTTAAGTGAATATAATAAAGGGCGAACCCCAAATCCAGACATTTTATGTAACACAGAAATTAAATTTAAAGCTTTCTTAAAACATGCGATGGATTCGGATGCTGATTTAATTGCGATGGGTCATTACGCAAGAAAAGGTTGGATTGATGGTAGACCAGCCCTATTAAGAGCGGTTGACCAAAATAAGGATCAAACCTATTTTTTATCTCAACTAACTGAAGCACAGTTAGAAAAAGCGCTATTTCCAATTGGTGATTTAACCAAAGAAGAAGTCAGAAAGATTGCGATTGACAATCATTTAGTCGTGGCCAATAAAAAAGATTCAACCGGCATTTGTTTTATCGGTGAACGTCACTTTAATCAATTTTTATCTAATTATATTTTGGCTCAAAAAGGTCAAATGAAACGGTTAGATGGCACCTTCATTAAGGATCATGACGGGCTCATTTACTATACGATTGGACAAAGAAAAGGGTTAGGCATCGGCGGAATTAAAGATTACGATGATGAACCATGGTTTGTGGTTGGCAAAGATATCACAACCAATACTTTATTGGTTGAACAAGGCTTCCACCATCCTTATCTATATTCAAATAACTGTATTGTCAAGGACGTTACCTTTAGAGGGAACAAAGACTTAACAAATAGAACATTTACAGCTAAGTTTAGATATAGACAAAAAGACAATGATGTTAAATTAACCTGGTTAGATGACACAACTTTAAAAGTAGAGTATCCTAATCGGGTTAGAGCGGTTACACCTGGTCAAGCAGCCGCTTTTTATGAAGGTGATGTTTGTGTTGGTGGTGGATTTATCGACACGGTTTATCTGGATGAAGCTAAAAGAAAGTATTAATGAAAAAAACCATTATTATCTTATTATTTGCGGTGTTAACGGGGATCGGGGCTAATTTAGCCCATCCTGTTACACCCCTTTATATTAGACAATTAAATATTGAACCCTATATGTTTGGGTTATTTTATACCGCGATGAACCTAGGGATTTTTATGATGAGCCCTTTTTGGGGTAATCTTGGTGATGTAATTAAACGAAAGTATATTGTCTTTATCGGTCTTGCTGGATATGGCATTGCCCAAGGATTCTTTGCCTATTTTTCTAATGAATATCTGATATTAATTGCGAGATTCTTTGCCGGGTTTTTCTATGCCGCCATTATAACGTCACTGCTTGCTTATCTCCAAGAAGACAGAGACTTTAAAAATAAAAGAACCCTTATTTCTATCTTTTTAGCGTTAAACGTTTTAGGGGCATCACTGGGTTATTTGATTGGCGGGTTATTAGGTAATGTCTTTGAAGAAAATGTTAAAACTGTCATTTATATTCAAATGTTATTTAGCCTAGGTTTATCAATTTTAACCGTTTTTTTGGATACCCAAGGCAATAAAGAAGTCAAAGAAAAGAAAAATGTCTTTAAACAAATCGGTCAAATAAGATTTTTATCTAAGCCCCTTATCTTACTGTTAATCATTACAGCACTGATAAACTTGGCTCAAACAAATTTCTCTAAATATTTAGACTTGTATATTACAGATTTAGGCTTTAAATCCAGTGATTTAGGCAGTTTTGTTTTTGTGACAGGACTGGTAACAATTGTGGTTACACTGATAATAGTACCCACTATTTTGAGAAGATTTAATCCAATATGGGTGATGGTTGTGTCTACTTTTATTGGGGGGTTATTTACTTTTTTAACATTTAGTTTAAACCAATCCTTGATTTTAATTTGGTTGTATTCTCTGTACCTAATATATGTGGCAGCTAAAGCTATTTATGATCCGGCCCTGGTTAATCATCTAGCCGATTATAAAGAAGTATCAGTTGGTATGTTAATGGGATTAAGACAAAGTGCGCTATCTTTGGGTGCTATTGTGGGGCCTTTAATTGCGGGTTTCTTATATGGTTATATTGGTGTATACTTATTTTATGGATTAGCTGGTATTCTAATCTTAATGGCTTTATTATTAATGTGGTATAAAAAACTGTCGGGAGTTAAAGTGTAATGGAAATCACAGGTTATATTATCCAAAAGGTATTTAAAAATAATGAAAATGGGTATTCCATTTATAAGTTATCTTTAGAAGAAGGTGATGTGGTCACAATCGTGGGCTATTTACCAGAAATGTCTGAAGAAGTTTTATTTACCTTTGAAGTCGATGAAGTAACGCACCCGAAATTTGGTTTACAATACCAAGTAAAAAGCTATCAAAAAGCTGAAAAACAAAATAAAATAGGCTTAATTAGTTACTTATCCAGTGACTTTTTTACGGGTATTGGACCGGTTAAGGCCACTAAGATAGTCAACACATTCGGAGATAATGCTATAGAAATTATATTAAATGATAAAACCGTTCTAAAAGAAGTTGGGTTCAACCCGCTTCAAATAGAACGTTTTTATAATGAACTCTATAAACACCAGCTTACCGATACCACACTAGTTAAATTGTTTGGGTATGGTTTTTCACCTAAGTTATCCATGAAACTATTTAATAAATATAAGGAACACACCTTAATGGTATTAGATGAAAATCCTTATCGTTTAATTGATGAGGTTGAAGGTATCGGGTTTAAAAGAGCTGATGAGATTGCGTTTAAATTAGGCTTTAAAGAAGATAACCCTTTAAGAATAGAAGCGGCTATACTATATGCATTCAATGAATATATTTTTAGTAATGGTCATACATACTTAGAAGAGAGTGAGCTTAATAAAGCCATTTATTATATATTGTCGAGTTCAATTGATTATTCATTAATAAATGAAGGTATTACTCGGTTAATAGACCAAGAAAGAGTTATCAAAGAAGATAACTTCTATTCTATTAATTATGTTAAAAAAGCTGAGCTGAGTGTGGCATCAAATTTATTGAAATTTAACAAAACTACTATTTTTGATGATAAAGAAATTTTCGATCAAATTAGTCGTATTGAACACATTTTAAACATTACTTATACAGACAAACAAAAAGAGGCAATTATCCACTCGGTTCAAAACCCTATCACCATTATTACAGGGGGGCCAGGGACTGGTAAGACAACTGTTTTACTAGGGCTTTTAATGACTTATAGTTTCTTATTTGGGTTAAATCTAGAAAGCCCTTCGATTGTAGAAGATATTGCTTTAGGGGCACCAACGGGAAGATCGGCAAGAAGAATGAAGGAAGTTATGAATGTCCCTGCCCAAACGATTCACCGTTTGTTAGGGTATGATTATGAAGGTAAATTTCATTATGATGAAGTTAATCAACTGACCCAGAAATTGTATATTATTGATGAGGTATCCATGGTGGATATATTTTTAGCCGATCAACTCTTTAAGGCGATTCCTAATGACGCAAAAGTTGTTTTAGTTGGGGATAAAGATCAATTACCGAGTGTGGGTCCAGGACAAGTTTTAGGTGATATGATTGCTTCTAATAAATTGGAAGTTATTCATTTAAAAGAAATTCATCGACAAGCCAATAACAGTGGTATCATTGAGCTTGCCAATAGAATTAATAACCAAACTGTCGACAATTACGCTTATAATTCAACCGATGATTTATTCTTTATGAAGATGAATGAGGGGGATATTGTTAAGTCACTGATTGCTTTAACCGATGATGCAATCAATCAAGGCTATGACCTAATTGAAGATATGCAAATCCTAATTCCTAAATATAAAGGCCCTGTTGGAATTGATATGGTTAATAATTTGTTTCAAAAACACTATCAAAAAGAAACGGATATTCACCTTCAAAATGGTTCAACCAGATTTTATAAGGGCGATAAAGTCATTCAACTTGTAAATGCACCTGATAAAGGGGTAATGAACGGTGACATTGGGGTTGTTAAAGAAATCTACGAAACAACAAAAAAAGAGAAAGTAATGCGAGTTGAGTTTAGTGATGGTATCATTCAATATGAACCAATGGATTTAGATGAATTAAATTTAGCCTATGCGATTTCAGTTCATAAATCTCAAGGTAGTGAATATAAGATTGTGTATATGCCTTTGGTTAGAAGTTACTCGATGATGTTGAGAAAAGAATTACTTTACACAGGGGTAACTAGAGCAAAACAGTATTTATATTTACTTGGAGATTTAAGATTAATCGAGAATGCGTCTAAAGTATTAAACGAAAGAAGAAAAACAAAACTCAATCACTATTTAAACGAAAATCTTGAAGGAAACAGAGAATTAACCCCTGAAGATTTCATGTAAATTAATTGGATATCAAGAATAATCTTGTTATAATTATGACAAAAGGAGAGATAGACGATGAAAAAAATATGGATGGTATTGGTAGTAGGTATTACTACTTTAGCCTTAGCAGGATGTGGTGAATCAAAAGTAAAAATGGAAGTTACAGCTGCTGAAGTTCAAACGATGATGAGTGAAGTAGATACAACCGCTGTTCTCGATGATGTCGTTTCTTTAGATATGAATGTAGACTTTTCATTAACCATGGACACTAAACAAGAAGGTACAGTGATAGAAACCGCTTCATTAGATGTGGTAGGTTCTATTAATATGGTGGCAAATTTAGAATCTTATGAAGCATTTTACTTAAAAGCCACTATGGATTTAGAAATCACCAGTGATTTTCCAGATATGGCTGAAGGTTTTAATTTAAGTAATATGACATTAAAAGGAAACTTCTATATTATTAATGGAAATGCTTATTTAGATGGACAACTTAAAACTAATGGAATTTCAACGACAGTACAAAATATGAAAACTGGGTTCTTAACAGTAGAGATGTATAATGAATTAAAACTTCAATTGACTTCTGGTACATTTGATATCAACCCTTTAATTACATTAGATGAAGAAGATAACTTTACCATGTATAAAGTGGGTGATTCTTATGAATTTGTCTTAGAAATGTCTAAAGAAGATATGGTAAATCTTATAAGTGAACTAAATGATGATACTCAAATGACTGTAAACTTTGAAGATACTGACTATTTAAATGTAACGGTAAACTTTTCAGAAACATTTGAACGTTTCAGATTAGATCTTAATTTAAACGCAACATTTAATTATGCTGAATCATTCTTTAATAGTGAAGTTGATGGAGAGTTTAGTCTTGATATGGATTTAGATTTTAATTTACATGCTAAGTTACCAAATAATCTCCCACAAGCATCTGAATTTGACGATTTTGTTGAAGGTGGCGTTTTTGCAGGAATTGGATTTCCTAGTAGTCCAGCCCCAACAAATTAAATATAATTATAGTAAACTGGAAGAAATTCCAGTTTTTTTTAAGTTATTTTAAAGAAGTTTTAACCCATGTTAAGGGATAATCTCAATTTAATAAAAATAGCCCCAATAATTTTTGATGTTTTTCCGTATACTTATTAGAAAGAGGGGAACACATTAATGAACAAAATATTTAAAGTATTAGTAGGTGTAGCTACGCTTACACTTGGTGTTGCATTACTAACCGCATGTAACACAGAAAAAGATTCAAACTTAGCGGTTGCTCAAGTTTATTCATTTTCTACAGTATCGGGAGCTCAACTTAATAGGATGAGCGAAGCGACTTTAGAAGCTGAACCAGAAGTAGAACCTGAAACAGATCCAATTAATGAACCTGAAACAGATCCAATTATTGAAGATGATATGGATGATGTAAATCATTATGTAAATTTATTAGAATCATTCATCAGTAATCCAATTAAAGTTTCAGATCCAGTAGCATCTGATTTAGTTGATGACGAAGGAAATCCACTTTATCAATGGATGGTTACTTACGAAGTTGTTAATGCATTAGGGGAAAAAGATATTTATGAATTTCATTACACTGAAGAAGTCATTTATGATTCAACTTTAGTAGTTACAGATGACAACGATGACGATGAATTAGATGTTGAAGATGACGACGACGATGAATTAGAAACTGAAGATATCGAAGTTGAAGACAATGAAACTGTAGTCATTACTAAATTAACTGGAATTATGGTTGTTGGCGAAGAAACATTTGAAGTTTCAGGTAGAACAGTCGTTGAAACTGAAGATGATGAAACTGAAATTAAAACAACATTCATTACAAAAAGAAATGAAGATAGTTTCGTAATTGTGAAATATGAAAAAGAAATTGAAGAAGGGGAAACAGAAGAGAAATTCTTTGTTTCTGAACATAATAGAGGCTTAGTTAGACACACAATAATCGAAATCGAACAAGAAGACAACGAATATAGTTTCAAATTACAATATCGTGATAGAACAACAGGAGAATTCAAAAAGATTAAAGTTGAAAGTTCCGATGATGAAAACTATGATTTTGTAATATCTTTTATTGAACAAACCAGTGAAGAAAGATTAATGGGGAAAATTTTAGTGGATGTCATGATTGATGAAGTGACAGGGGAAGCAAGTTACGAATATGAAGTGGTTAATCTAAGAGAACAAGGACGTCATCACGGTCAAGGTATGAAATACCGTGGTAATCGTTATTGTGACAACGATTAAGTAAATCATGCGTTCTAACCGGTGATAAAATGGTATAATCATCGTAGCAGAGGTAATTTAAATGTCACTAAACTACGATGATTATATCGAATCACTAATAAATAAAGATGAAAATGCTTTTAATATAATCTATGAACATTCAAATAGATCAGTTTTTGCAGTCATAATCTCAATCGTTAAGAGTAAAGAAATTACTGAAGATTTGATGCAAGACACCTATATCAAAGCCATTACAAAAATCCATACTTATAAAAGAAATGGGAAGTTCTTAAATTGGATCTGTTCAATTGCTTATAGAAACGCAATTGACTATTATAATCAAAATAAGAAATTGATTAATATGGATCTAATACAAAATGAAGACCTATTTCCAACCGATTCACCCGATTATGAATCAGGTTATTGGATAGAAGAATTATTAAATAAACTGGATGAAACCTCCAGGCAAATAGTTTTGCTCCATGTGATTGGAGAACAGACTTTTAAAGAAATTGCAGCTATAGTAGAAAAACCATTAGGGACGGTCTTATGGCTATATAATAAAGCGTTGGCTAAACTGAAAAAGGAGGGCGCTGGGTATGAATAAAAAAGATATTAAACAAGAAATAAAAAAGGCATACCAAGTGCCTGATGTGAGAAGCAAAATTGATTTTATGAATATCCAAATTGAACCAAAACAACATAAACAAACTAAACGTTCATTTGGGTTTTCACGTATTCGAATTCAATTTACTGCAGTTATGATAATGGCGCTACTTTTAGGGTTTAGTTTCTTTCTATTTAATCCTAAATCAAACCCAGTATATGAAAGAGTTACTTTGACCGCTAGCGAACAAGATACCTTTGGGGTTGTATCAACCTCATTACTTTCAGATACCACCATTTTTGATGAAACAGCCGTACTACAATCTGTTTTATTTGTTCAGGAAACCTCATTATTTAGTAACCATATCGATAATTTTAATCGACATGTTAACATGGTAGAACTGTTTGTCGGTAATAAAAATAAGTTTACAATAAAGGCACAACCTGATGAACTAGCTATTTTAGGGTATGAACATTATATGACCTTACATTTCATAGATATACAAAATAATGAAGTTGTTTACGATTATTACTACAGTGGGGATCATAATAGTCACACAACAGGTTTAATGGTTATTGATAGTAAATATCATTATGTTGAGATTAATAAAGAGGTTGATAATGGGGATGAACAAAGCACCTATTTAGTCTATCAAGACCCAGTTAAAAAAGACAAAAATTATATTAAAATGGAAACTGAAAAAGATATAGACGGCGAACAAGTATTTAAATATATGACGTTCTTAAACGGAAATGAAATATCAGTTTCAGAAATTAAACTTCAACGTGAAGCCAATAAAACAGATGTTGAAGTAGATATTGAATTTGAAGATAAACAAAGTGATATAAAGTTTAAATTACGTATCAATAGATATAATCTAAATGGCGTTGACACATTACGTGGTAAATATGAAATTGATACCAAGGATGATGAAGAAGAAGGTTTTGTTGAAATTAAAGTATTCTTAGATCCAATTAGCAATCGTTATGAATATGAGTATTTATTTAAAAACAATCAACATCAAAGAGGTAATAGACACCATAATATGGGTAGACCATTCCAAGATGATGACGACGATGAGGATCAAGATTTAGAATGGAATAATAATGAAACTACGTTATTTGATATTTGGGAAGAAGACTTTAAAGACTATTATGATAATTTTGATGATTTCAAACAAAATTTTGAAGGGTGGAGAAATCGTTATCAATCCATATATCAAGACTTTGATGATTTTATGGATGACTATGAAGATTGGTTAGACGATTATCAAGATGAATTTAATACGTTTGATGAGTGGTTTAATTACTTTAGAAATAGACATCGTGGGATGCGATAAAAAGAAAAAGTTGCCTGAATTTGGGCAACTTTTTTTTATATTAAGCTTTAAAATTATTCTTCAGTGTATAAGTAGTTAGCAACAACACCAGCTAAGGCACCACCGACAAGTGGACCCACGATGTAGAACCATACTTGTTCAAGTGCTTTACCACCTTGGAATAATGCAGGTGCTATACTTCTTGCAGGATTCAATGAACCACCCGTGATCATAAAGCCAGCAATGACAGCCATTGTAAGTGTAAGACCGATGACTAATCCAGCAATTGGTGCTTTATCTTCATCTTTAGTAACACGAAGAATAACGAATACAAAGATGAATGTAAGAACAACTTCTGCCAATAAACCGACAAGTAAACCTAAGTCAGCTGCTTCGAACATTGGTGCTAGTTGATTTGCTCCAAGATTAGCTGTTTGGAAATCAGTGAATACCCATAATAATACGGTACCCAATAATGCACCAACTAATTGTGCTAATGCATAGAAACCAAACTCAACTAAACTTATTTTCTTAGCAATCCATTGTCCAAGTGATACGGCTGGATTAAAGTGTCCACCAGAGATACCACCTAATGCATAAATGATTGCGGTTAAAGCCATACCAAATGCAAGGGCAGTCGCGAGCAAGTTACCACCAGTAAGAACAGCGGTAGTTGTCCCGATAAATACCAATACAAATGTGCCTAATACTTCTGCAATAAATCTTTTAAGCATGTTTAAAACCTCCTATGAAATAAAGTTTATCACCAACAATTTATTAATTCAAACAATGTGGCTAATCTTTGTAAAAATCCGTATATTGTGGCATTTATTTAATCAAATGTCTTATTTGTCTCATATAACCGCCTGATAAATTAGATGTTTCACTTGAAATGATCATTGCCTTATCATCAACGGCCTTGATTTCTTTAACCACATTTTTAGAATCTCTTCTGTTTGCGAATACCATGACAACCATTCTTTTAGAATCTTTTCCATGCGCATCAAGTGTTGTAGCGCCAAATCCAAGGGTCCTGATATTATTGGTTATCAGTAGTCCTTTATCATAAGGTAAGACGGCTTGGATTAAAACCTTACCAACGGCGATCTTTTGTTCAAGCGTTGAACCTAAATAGACCCCAGCAGCAAACCCTAACCCGTAAGCAACACCTTTCATTGGAGACTCAGAAAGCCCCATTATCACTGAACTTGCCACAAACACCCATAAAAAAATCTCAATTAACGCTAAAACAACCCCGTAATTACGGTAGCCTTTGTTAATCAAAATCAGTCTTAAAGTTGAAATCGTCACTTCAACAATCTTTGCGATAAAAATTAAGAGTAATTCTAAGAACGACGTTCTTGTTAGTATATCAATTAAACTTTCCCACATATTAAAATCACCATGATTAGTATATCATAAATTAGTAAAATAAAAAGAGAAACAAAGAGTTATTTTTTAGATAATGTCACGTAATTGCTGAATTTCTAAAGGGGTTAATTTTCGGTAATCTCCACTGGCTAAATTGCTATCTAACTTTAAAGGACCAAATGACACTCTTTTTAATCCAGTAACGCCCATATTAAGTGAGCCAAACATTTTTTTCACTTGGTGATATTTGCCTTCATGAATAGTTAACAATGCTTGATGCTCGCTTATTAAAGCTATTTTAGCCGGCTTACAAACAGTACCATCACTGAGTGTTAATCCAGTTTCAAAATAAGTGATATAAGTCTCTAAAAAATCACCTCTAAAATCAACCAAATAGGTTTTCTCAACATGGTATTTAGGACTTAATAATTGATGAGATAATAAACCGTCATTCGTAAGAAGAATGATGCCTTCCGTATCTTTATCTAATCTCCCCACATTGAATAAATCATCCTTTTGATAGTCCGTGATTAATTGTCTTGTGGTCTGATCTACTTCATCTTTCGAGGCGGAGACAACGCCTTTAGGTTTATTCAACATATAATAAACCAACGTTTCATAAGTTACAATATTACCTAGTACCTTTATCACATCGGTCTCAAAAATGTTTATTTTAGAATCTTTAACAATTAAATCATTAATCGTAACATGTCCTTTTGAGATAATTTTCTTAACTTCACTTCTTGAACCAATCCCAGCATCACTTAAATATTTGTCTAAACGCATCTAATCACCTAGTTTATTATAGCATTATTAAGGGTAACTAAATAGAGATAATTTAATCGAGCTTATCCACTTCAGTATTAATATAATAGGGGTGAAAATGATGAATTTGTTAATAGTGAACAATTTTTAATGAACTATTCATAGAAGAAATCTATCAGTTAATTACGAATAAAAATGATAATATACATAATAATTTGTTAATCTTTACATAATGATTTTTTAATGTTGATTATTCGCTAATTATTGAGTAAAGTTGAGATGGTGAGAAAATGAAGAAAGTGTTTAAGATTACATGGATTAGCGTCTTATCTACACTTGTTAAAATGCTAGCTCAACTATTAAGTAAAGATGGTTTTCAAAATTTTAATTCATTTAAAACAGCGATTGGGGACATACCCATTGAGTTTATTTTAGTGAATTTTTTAGTTTTTGTCATATTGACGGTTGTTTTTATATATATGAATGATAAAATACCTTCCACAAAATTATCAAAAGGGTTGTCGTATAGTCTTTCGATATCTTTAGTGTGGTTTGTCTTAAGGTTTGAACCAAACACTTATGATAAAATTATCGATTATTTTGTAGATACACTGATATTTTTTGTTCCGATGCTCATTTATGGGGTGTTATTAGGTTATTTATCAAGCCCTAGAAAACATCTAATCGATTTTTCTAGATCTTATTATGCCAGTATAATTGTGTGTGTTTTATGGATTTTATTCCGTGTCTTGTATTTTATAATCGATATCGATGAACCTAAAACAAACCATACTATTTCCGTTTTTGTCTGGTTGGTGGTAACTGGGGCTGTTATCGGTTTTATATTTTGGATGATCTATAAGAACCTAAGAATGAATATGGTAAGTTCTCAACTCTCTATTCTGGGAATAAGTATAATCGTGTTTTTAAGTTATTATTGTTTTGAGTTTATTAGTTTAAAATCATTTTATCCCCTAGAATTATTAAAAATAACATTTGACTTACTCGCAATTTCATTTGGAACTTTAATTGGACATCTGATATTTAAAAAAGAATTAAATGACAAAAAAACGACTTTTTAATAGAAAGTCGTTTTTTAAACTAGTCGTTAAAGCGGGATTAATTTTAAAAGAAAATTGAATTTTCACTTGATGACCAGCAACTAAATCATATTCAGCTTGATTGTTTGGGTCATACATCTTAATGAAAATTGTTACCACAAACGGTTGATTAGAATAAATAGCATCAACAGATTCCTCAAACTCAAGATAAATAATGCCTGATACATCAACACCATCTTCGTTAGTAATTGAATCAATTATATAAGTTATGGTACCTTTACGGTTTTGTTTTTTTGGCATTACTTCCCAAATTAAATCTATTTTTCTAGTGATCGTAGAAGAAGGGGTTAATACAGTATTTTCAGTCTCATCATCACCATAGATTTTCGTAATGATTGTTTGGTATGAAATTGGTTCATCTCTGACATAAATATACTTGCTTAAATTAAAGGGTAGGCTGTCATTAAAGTATACCCAAACGAGCATGAAAATAATTAAAGAAACAAATGTCAAATAAATCAAAAAGCCAATTCTTCTTTTTTTTTTGAATCGGTAGATAATTCCATTTGATTTTTTATTATCATTATCATTAAGCATCATATCACAAGTCCTTAACTAGGTTTTTAAATATAATAATTTTTTATAAGACATGAAAATTATACCATCTATCTCCTTATTGTCAATTAAATGCGTTGTAAAACTAAACTGTTGATCTAGTTAATTGATAAGGCAAATTTTATGGTTATTTAGGGGAAGTTTATGTATCATCATAGATATAAAAGAGAAAAGTATGTAGATTCTTTCCACATACTTTTTAAAGTTAATATTTTAATGCCATTACCCAATAACTTGATCCTAAAACTGGGGTATGACCCGTGTTATTACTTACAAGTGATTTCCATGGTAGACCTTCATAAAGGACATATGCGTTATTCGCATATGAAGTTCCAGCATTGTAGGTGTTCGTAATTGATGCCCATGCATAAATATCAGTACCAGGTGTTACACTATTAGCGCCACTATGTTTCGCTTCATAATAGATACCATTGTATAAAACAACATCACCTTTAGCATATGTATTATAAACGAAATATTCATTACTCATTCGATTCCATCCATTACCAGAGGTACCAGGTTCTTGAGCGTTAGCTCCTCCATGTCGTGCTACCCATGAATAACCATTATGAATGACAATATCATCAGCATAGTAGGTGTTGTAAACTCTCCAATAGATCGTGTTTTCTTGAACGGGTCCATACGGCTTTAAGTAAGATAGATTAACGTTACCAAATTCATCTAGAAACTGATCAGGATCGAACCAACTTCCAGTTACAATCCAAATAGTATCATCATAAACAAAAGCATCACCAGGTTCATAAGGTACTACGGGATCAGGATCAAAGAGAGGAATATAGTCCCACTCTCCAATAGTAGTTGATAATCCGCTGTTGACAACATTGGGCGCAGACAAAGATATATTACCAGCCCAGTAGCTATTTATAGCAACTGTATTAGGTAATAAAGATAATAATATAAGTAGTAATGCTATCTTTTTCAATGTTGTCACCTCGATTCATTAAATAATAAATATTTTTTTTACTTAGTCAAAGAAAGCGCAGACTATGGCGCTTTCACTTCTTATTAAAATGTATAATATGTATTGGTATAATTAATCTTGATAAAATTTATTATTCTACAACATCTGCAACAACTGATAAAGTGATGTTAATAGTTAATGTTCCGTTTGCAACTAAATCATATAAAGCTTTTGATGCAGGTTCTGTATGAAATACAACTTTAACTACTATTTGTTCAGAACTACCAAATGCAATATTAACATTATTGGTTTGAACAGTGACAGTAAACATTAAAGCAAAATCAGCTGGATCAACGCCTGCTATTGAAGAACTATTAATTACAGCGCTTAATTTTCCAGTAGCACTTTCAAGAGTATATTCTCCTTCAGGTACAACTGACCAAACGCCATTAATATTAATTTCACGTGTATCAGTAGATGAACCAGAAACAGCATAGTTTGTTGGTACTAAAGGTAAAGTTGTATCACCTGATTGAGTTCCAAATGCTAAAGTGGTTTGAAGTTCATATGATTCACCTTCACCAATAGTAACAGTTAAGTCTCCAGTTGCATCTTCAATTGGGCTAGCTGCAGTAAAAGTAGATGCCCAATAAGCGCCAGCAGTAACACTTGCTCCTAAACCAACAAATAGTAATAATAGTAAGATTAATTTCTTTAATCCTTTGTTTGAATTTCTTTCCATAAGTATTTCTCCTCCGTATAATTATGTTTGATTTTTAAACTTAAATAAATGAATCTGTATTCATCTGTAAAATTATAGCATAATTAGATTAATTGTCAATAAAGATGATTGTTGTTTTTTTTGATTTTAATTGTGAAGACTTTTGTGCTTAATTAACGAATACTTAAATAAGCGCTTAACTTGCGCCTTTTCCCATAATGAACAAGTAAAACATTAAGAAAAAAAGGATACTAAACCAAGAATTAAGAAATCGGTTCCATAATTATATTTAATTCAATTTCAAACTTAATTGAATATAATAATGAGCTTTTTTGGATAGTAAAATGACAGTAGTTTTGTTCTAGTTTAATTTGAATTACTAATGTTAATCTTATATAATGTTTATATATAGAACGAAAGGAGTAGTATATTGTATTTCAATATACAACAAACAAAATGAAAGTATTTAATAAAGTTTCATGGTTAATACCTGCTATTTTGGGTATTATGGCAATTGTTTTATTCTTTAGCTTTAACGTCTTAACTGCTGATCTAGGTATTTTAGGTAAGGTTAATCTCAATGGATGGCAAGCTACCTTTGGGTCAGAAGACTATGATCAAGTAACCCTATGGTTGGTAGTTGCATTAATACTAATAGTTATTGGAATTATCTTTTCAATCTTAGGATTATCAGATAACAAGTTTGCTATGCTAGTACCTGCTGGATTAATGATTGCTGGATCAGTCATGTTATTCTTCACAAAATCTTTCCATTTAAATGCTGCTTTAAATGGTGTTGAGGGAGAAGTCGCAAGAGCTTTAATTGAGTCAGCACATAGTTTTTTTGAACCAGATATGGGTGTCTATTTAGGTGGTATCATTGGATTAGTAGGCGGTTTATTGGCATTATTTGCTGTGATACCTAAGGTTTTAGAAAAATAAGTATACATAGGATCTATAAAGCAACTAGAATGCAAAATTTCAAAGGACTTTGCAGTCCTTTTTTCTTTATAGGGCAATATATTTAATAATAACCTTAAGGTTAGTATGGTGAATAAAACTTAAGAACTAGTATTTTTTAACCAGACAGTCAGGTGAGTTATACCAATTATGCTTTAAAAATGACCTATTTATGGTTATGATTATTTATTATCAAGCTTTATGCAATTTTTATTATCTTATAGTATAATAATGCTGAGGAAAACGTCTATGAGAAAAATATTTTTTTTAAGTATAATTTTGTTTTTATTGGTTGGATGTACAAAGAGTGAACCAATAGAACAAGTTAAAATAAACCAATTGGTTTCACTAAGTGATGAGCCCAAAGCGATAAAAGTAACCGTAACAATCTCCGATTTTGAGTTCGCAAATGACGTTAATGATATAGAAATCGGGATAATTTACAAACGAGACGCGATGATTAATGAAGTTGAAAATTTTAGCATAGATACTTTAAATATCACTAAAATTAATCAAGCGTTTAACCAAGAAAAGGTAATAGATTTTTATATATCAAATATATTAGAAGAAGACTATCAAAAAATGTTTACGATTAGAGCTTATTTAAAATATCAAAATGGTGGAAAGAATATGATTGTATATGCTGATAATACATTGACAAACTCACCATACGAACTTGCAATAAACAGTTCAACTTTATATGCTGAAGAAATTAAAACTTCAGTTGAACAACAAGATTTGATTCTAAATGAAATTGAAATCCAGGTTAACACATCAAATTATACGGTTATTCGCATTTCTACTGGAATTAAAGTTACAATCCTAACTGATTATAAAAAAGTAACCGTAAAAGTAGAAACATTAGAAGGCTATATTTTTAATAATCCAGCCGTGTTTATATTTAATGAACAAATACTTGATATAGCAGATTACACAATTTCTCAACATCAAATAATTTATCTTTTTGATGATCCAAACTGGTCTGGAATTTATTAAACTTTCTAGGATAAAAAATACAAGTATAGGACATTTTTGATATAATTAAAGTAAACTTAAAAAAGGAAGATATAATGGAAAAACAATATGAAAAACCGACAATAGAAATCATTGTTTTTGAAGATGAGATTGAAACAGCTAATGAAGGATCTATTAATGTAGGTGAGTGGTGGGAAGAATAAGGTGAATAGAATATATGTAAAAATTCTATTGATTATTTCCCCTGTTACATCCATTCTTGGTAAAATTTACCCAATGAAATGACACTATAGATAATTTTTAAGGGGTCTTTTATGATAATATAGAAAAAAAGGGTGATTTAGTGATGCCAATCTATAAGATAGCTGAAATTATTGTTGAAATGAACCCAAAATATGAACCATTACTGTCTCAAAGTAAAGCGTATTTAGAAGTAGATAATAAAGAAATTGATTTTAGTATTCCTGTAATAGATAATTATATTGAAGCATATCATCAAGAACATCCCCATTTAAGTATCGGTGAATGTGAGTATATATTAATGGGTTCTTACTTTTACACAAAGCTTATTGAATATAATGGGATTTTATTACACGCATCCGCGGTTTGTTACAAAGAAGAAGCCTACTTATTTTCTGCGCCATCTGGAACAGGTAAATCTACGCATACCAACTTATGGATTAAAAATTTTGAAGGTTCATTTATTTTAAACGATGATAAGCCTGCTATAAGACTGATTAAAAATCAATTGTGGGTTTATGGAACCCCTTTTTCTGGTAAAACTGATTTAAATATTAATGAAAGATATCCCATTAAAGGCATTTGTTTTATTGTGAGAGATGAAAAAAACTGGATTAACAAACTTAACAGTAAAGATGCGATTACCTATTTAATTAGAGAAACGGTTCAATCAAAAAGAAGTGAACTTATGAATACGACATTAAATATGGTTGAAAATATTTTACAAAACATCCCCATTTATGAAATGGGTTGTACGATATCAGATGAAAGTGCCAAACTGTCTTATCAAATGATGAATTTAGGAGAAATTAAGTGAAAATAAAAAAGGGGTTTAGTTTGAGAAAAGTATCAAATCATTATGTCGTCGTCCCTTTAGAAGAAGCTACGAATTATTTTAAAGGTGTGATTCATTTAAATGAGACAAGTGCTTTTTTATGGCAAGCCTTAGAAAAGGGTATGAGTAATAGGATAGAATTAACGAAAGTGTTTATGAAAGAATATAATATTGATAAAGAGACTGCATCAAATGATGTAGATGATTTTTTGAAAGTGTTGATTGATGCGAATGTTATTGAAAGATAGTAGGACGATTAAAAAAGAATTAGCGAATAAAGGGTTCATATTAACAACTATCAGTGGTAATAGTATGAAACCTCTTTTAGATGACAAAAAAGATAGTGTTTATATTGAACCGCTATCAAAACCGCTTAAAAGAGGGGATGTCATATTATATGAAAGAGCAAGCAAACAACTAGTTTTACATAGAATTGTTAAAATTAGATCAAATACATATTATGTATCAGGTGATAATCAATATAGCCTTGAACGTGTTAAAAAAAATCAAGTTCTTGGCATTATGACAGCCTACTATAAGAAAGAAAACAAAAAAGAATTAAATAGATTTATCTATACGCTTTATAAGATTTTTATTAAATTAACTAGACCTTATCGGTATATCAAACTTAAATGGAATCAAAGACAAAAAACGAGGATAAACACATGAAAACAATACTAAAAAAAATATACACATTTAGCATTATATTATTATTGGTTCTCTTAATGGGAAATGTAGGAAGAATGAGTCATTTAAATCAAATTAACGCACAATCAATCGTTGAATCAAAAGGCGAATTAAGAGCAGCATGGATTACACCATTGACTGGAGAAGTAGCTACTTATACGACTGAACAAGCTTTCAAAAATGATATGAATCAAATTTTAGATATGCTGGAATACTATAATTTTAATGCCGTGATTTTTCATATCAGAACGCATAATAACGCGCTATATAACTCAAGTTTAAATCCAATTGCCTCTTGGTTTTCTAATGTTAACTTCAATTCCTTTGATCCATTAGATTGGTTGATAACTGAAACACATAAAAGAGGGTTAGAGTTTCATGCATGGTTAAATCCCTACCGATTAAGTACAACCTATGTCCCTAGTGCTTATCCTGTTACTAACCCAGCTTCAGATCCAAATAATGTATTAACTCAGATTGGAAGTACATCAATAAGAATTTTAGATCCGGGATTACCAAATGTAAGAGAATTTATTACAGAAACGATTTTAGAAATATTAAACCAATATGATGTGGATGCAATCCATTTTGATGATTATTTTTATACTAATCTTGGGGCAAACGGGGCACTAAGTGGAACGACTACTATCTTAGATGAACCCGATCAACAGACGTTTATTGACTATGCTGGATCTTATAACACAAGTAGTGCAGCCGATAAAGCAGACTGGCGTAGAGACCAGGTTAACTTAATGGTTCAAAGTGTTTCAGATACCATTAAAAATTATAATCAAACTAATAATAAACATGTTCAATTTGGGATTAGTCCAACCGGTATTTATCAAAATGGAAATGGGGTTGTCACCTATGATTCAAACGGCAATCCGATTACAACAGGTTCAAGTACTGGAGGACAAACGCATTACGCGTCATACTTATTTGCTGATTCAGTTAAATGGCTGACTGAAGGTTGGTTAGATTATATACTACCTCAAAGTTATTGGGCAACAAATCATCCGGTTGCATCCTATTATGAAGTCATGGGGTGGTGGGATAAAGTTGTCAAAAACTTAAACGTTAATCTTTATTCAGGTATCGGTTTATACATGGCTGATAGTGCAAGCGAAACTCATAATTGGAAATCAAATACTTCAGAACTGACGACCCAACTTAATTATTTAAATAATTTAGAGAATGCCAGTGGTTTAAGTATCTATTCTTTACAATATATGACTAAAGCATATAACAATGTTTCATCAGTTTCTGCTACCCAATTAACGAATGCCTTTAATAGTTCATTAACGACTAAGAAAGTTTTACCAGAAATAAAAAGCATGACCCCTACCATATTATCAAAAGTGTCTAACTTAAGGCATGAAAATGGCATTTTATCTTTTGATTCAGTTTCTAACGCGAAACAATACTACATTTACAAATCAAATAGTTTAACCTATAACGATAGTGAAATAGTTAAAATAATAGGTAGAAACGAAACAGGAACGATCACCTACCAAACGAATGATACGTCAGATGATTATGAATATGGCGTAAGGGTGTTATCTTATACAAACCACTTAAGTGAACCTACAGCAACGGATTCAAACATTAAAACCATAGATGGCGCTTCTATCAGAACACAGACTGAAGTATCTTCACAAGGAATTAGATTTTATGGGCAATTAGATTTAGAGACTGTGGTTGATTCACAGGGGTTTTATTTGATATTTGGAGAGGCGAATGTGACTGATTTAGAACAAGCGCTTGCATTAGATCCAAACAATTTAATCATTAACGGGAAAAAAGTCTTTAAAAAGGAAATAGAATCTATAGATCCTGATGGTACTTTTTCAGTTGTTTTAACAGGTATACCTGAAGAGGGGTATATAGATAAAATAACGGCTGTTGCTTATTATGTTGTTTCTGGTGTAACTTATTTATCACCTGTTTCAACTACTAGGTCGATTGGGCAAGTAGCCATAAAAATGGAAAATGCAAGTGAAACTAATCAAGCTTCAAGTGATATAATTAATCAATTATTATTGACTACTAAGAGATTAGAATTAGATGCTTTTGGGAGTTATTCGATTGTGGGCCTTTATGAAAATAATCATTTTAATCTAAGAAGTGAGTTTATTAAAGATTGGAATGCTAAATTTGGAACGACTTGGACGACTTTGACGAGAAATGAATTTTATTCAAATGCAATATTAGGTAAAGATACTGATCCAGCCTCGTTAAGAAATTCAAGAATAGATTTATTTTTTAATGATCCAATTTATAAAATAAAATGGGATTGGATTTTAGATTATTTTATAAGTGTTGATAGCGTAGTTTGGGCTACAAGACAAATTACTGCGATTAGAGGAGATGGCACATTTTCTGGACAATCAAACATCTTTGAAGGAAAACACCTAATATTTTCTTTACTAAATTTCTTTAATCAAACCCATGAAGATGATGGTTATCCCGCTAATAATTTTAGTGTGAGAGATAAATATTTATCCTTAATTAACTTCAATCAATCTATTTTGGTCCAACATGATAATTATAATTTCATAAAAATAGGCAGTACCATAAACTTACCTGAACCTCCTAGTGGTGCAGGTGTGTTTAGTCACTATTTAATAAATGGGGTTACTTATTCTCCTAATGATCTTTTTCTTGTAAATGAAAATGTTGTCATACAACCTATCTATAATTGATTTTTCATTTCTAGATTTAGTCTTAAGTCTCATTGACAGGATTTACAAAGCATGGTAAACTGAATAAAAATACTTAATAAGAAAGTGAATCGATATCTATGACTTATTGTAATCATTGTGGCCAAAAGGTAAATCCAGGACAAGAGTTTTGTTTTAATTGTGGCGCTGAAATCAATAAACAACAAGAAGCTCAACAACCAGGACAATACTATCAAAAACCCTCTAATACTCAATCCCAAGATACAGGTAGTCTAGGATGGGGTATTCTCGGCTTTTGCATTCCATTAGCAGGTTTAATATTGTGGATTGTTTGGAAAGCTGATAGGCCCAAAGATGCTAAGAGAGCTGGTGTAGGAGCACTAATCAGTGTTTTGGTAACTGCATTAATATATATTATCTATTTTATTTTTTTAGTCGCTCTTTTATCAGGAATGTAATATGGAAATAAATACTAGGATTAGTTTGCTTGAAAAACTAATCTTTTTATTACTATTATTAATTATACCGGTACATCTCATTATTATATTGTCTTTTAATGTGGGTTCTATTGATAAGGTTAATTATTACTTTATTACGAGTTTAGTGATAATGACAATCTTTATTCTTTCAACCGTTATTCAACTTATCTTTAAAAGACCTTATTTACCCTTATTATTAGGTTGTCATCAAAAATGGTGTCGCTCTTTTAAATCAATCCATAAGTATTTAGGTATTTGTGCCAGATGTAGTGGAATCTTATTAGGGCTTATTATTACGCCACTTATTTCAATCTTACCGTTTAATAAACTCTATGTTTTGATAGGCCTAGTCCCATTAATTATTGATGGTTCACTTCAAAAATACAAGAATTATGAAAGTAATCATACAAAAAGATTAATCACTGGTTTACTATCAGGACCAGGGATGGTTTTACTAATCGCCTATTTTCACTTTTGTATGGCGAAATTCATGCTATATTTACTAAATTTAATGGAATTAATCTAAAAAAGAGATAGTTTGAAATAATCTCTTTTTTTAGGAGTGAAACAGTCAAAAAGAATAAATAATATATTAATAAAATAAGTTTCATTAAAAGAATGAAAGTGCGGTAGTGTAAACATATAAAAAAGGCAGCAAAAGGCGCCCCTCGCCTATAATGCTGCCTTAATAGCCTGTACAAATAAATTACTGAGAATAATTTTTAGTCTGTACAGGAGTGGAATAAACTTCCACTAAAACTACCTAATATAATTAAATAACTTATAATACTGGAAATCAATTCCGGTGTTTAAGTGTGTTTAGAATTTTAAAATAAAAATAAGGAATATTCTTGTTGACTTTCTTTATCTAATTTTTATTAGTGTAGTATTTGTTGAACTATTTAATCAAAACTTGAAAAACTGAAACCGGTTTCCTATACTTCGTTGACTACAATTATTGCGTTTGATATAATGAAGTTGAAATTGAAAGACGAGGTGCTTTGTATGGTAAAACTTAATAGTTTAATTTTTAAAAATTTGTTTGGGCTCGTGCTGTTGAGCTTATTTATGTTTGGCCTAACTGCCTGTGGGGTAAAGGTTGAAAAGATTGAATTAAATGAAACAGAACTTTTATTAGATCTTAATGAAGAATCTACTGCAATAGCAACTCTTACACCATTGGACATTGATGTAAAAGTCGACTGGAAATCTGATAACCCTGCTATTGCGACAGTAACAGAAAATGGTTTAATTAAAGGCATTGCGGTGGGAGAAACTACCATAACAGCAAGTGCTGGTGGTGTGACTGCGACTATTAGTGTCACGGTTGCAGACTTAAAATACAATGTGATTTTTAATACAGATGAAGGGACTTTGGTTCCTATTCAAACCGTTAGAAGAGGTCAAAAAGTCACACAACCAGAAGATCCAACTAAAGTCGGGTTTGAATTTTCTGGCTGGTATACGGCATCAAATTTAGCTGTTGAGTTTGATTTTAACACCCCTATTACGGCTAACACCACTATTTATGCTGGTTGGGAAGACATCATGGTAGCTGTTAATTTTGACACGACGGGTGGAGAAGTACTAGAACCGATTAATAAGGTCTATGGATCAGCATTATCGGAAACAGATTTAGCGGTTATGCCTATTAAGGTAGGTCATACATTTGTGGGATGGTTTTTAGATACAGAACTCTCCGTATCAGTTGAAGCGGGATTGATCATTACGGAATCAATTTCAATCTATGCCAGTTGGGCAGTCAATGATTATACAGTTAATTTTGAATTAGATAATGATGAAACAATTGATCCGGTTGAATTATCTTATGGTTCGTTAATTGTTGTCGATACACCAAGTAAAGAAGGTTATGAATTTGGCGGTTGGTTCACTGATGAAGAACGCTTAAATGCTTTTGATATACTAGAAGATACAGTTTACGGTGATATGACGCTTTATGCAAAATGGAATATTGGCAAATCAACCGTTTCGTTTAATAGTAATGGCGGTTCTTCAGTGCCAGACAGATTAGTTGAAACCTATCAACCAACCCCTAAACCTGCTAATCCAACTAAAGTTAATATGTTGTTTGTGGGTTGGTATGAAGATGCAAGCTTAACCAAAGCATTTGATTTCAACACCCCGATAGTAGGAAATATTACCCTATATGCGCTTTGGGAAATTGATCCTTCTCTAGCAAAAACAGTTGAATTCGAGCTGAACGGTGGAAGATTTCCATTAACGTCAACAAATTTCTTTATTAAATATGGTGTTAAACCACTATTAACCTTTACGGGATTTATTTTTGACGGAAACCCATGGAATAACGATACAAACGGAATTTATTTACATGTTCAAAATAATAAAGCAACAGGAAATTACTGGCCAAAAGCAGGATTAAAACGAAATACTCTTGGTCAATATGAAGTGGTTGATTTTGTTGCGAGTGGGGCCATTAAATCGGCTAACTATGATTATGTCATTTCTGCTTGGGATCAATCAGGTGACATCTATCAGTTTGTCATGAGTCTACAAATCGGACAAATTATTACGATTACTGGTGCAGATTTAACAAATGACACTGTTGAAGGCACTACATTTGAGAGAGCAATTGTCAATGTTTATAATGCTTCATCAGTATTTGGTGAAATCAATAAAAATCTATTATTAAGTGTGCCAAGTCTACCACTTCCTGTCAAAGATGGTTTCACTTTTGCGGGATGGTATGATAATGCTGAATTTACCGGTGATGCTCTAACAAGACTATCTGCTAGTGCTAAGTTATATGCGAAGTGGGAATAAGTATCACAAACTAGTATCAAATAGTTAAGCTAGAACTAAGCGTGTAAAGTAAACTATTAACGATTAAAGCTTGTCTTTGAGTGAAATCGAGTCAGGCTTTAATTTTTGGTAAAATAAATTATTTATATGGGAGAATAATTCATGAGAAAAATGTGGTTGCTGATTTTAATGATGTCATTTTTATTGGTTGGTTGTGTCAACACACCAATAGTTGATGATGACGATGATGATGACAAAGAAAAACCTCTTATTACTTTGAGTGAAGTGTTGGGGTTGGTTAATGAGACTAAAAATCATTATTTAACGGCTAGTAATATTGATATATTGCTTGAAACAGAAACAAATAATGAAATTGCTAGTTTAAGAATTAACTATGAAATTGATGGTTTTACGATTGAAAACTTTAAATATGCTGTCGAAATAGATAGTGATGTATATGAAACTTATATTAAAGAAGGTATTCAGTATATTAATTTTAATAATCAAAAATCTCAAAAAGCGATTGATAGAGATTTATTAAGAAAAGTAATCTCTGAATATAGTTTTAATTTCATCACAGAAAACTTTTTTAAGATACATACCAATGATTATTTTAACTGTTTAAAGGTTGTTTCTGAAAAAGATGGTTTGGTGATGCTTACTTTAGATAAAACAAAGACAAATACTTTAGAGACATTGAACCGTTTAAGTGATGATCTTTTTAGTGGTATCACGGTTGAGTCAATTGAGGTAAAGATCAATTACTTAAATAATGAAATTGTTAACATTGAATCTGTTATTAGCAGTATAGAAGGCGCTGAAATAAAGTTTTTATTAAACTTTAAAGCTAATACCCACTCTATATTTAACTATCCAGATGATTTAGCAGATTATCCAGTACAGGAATAGGAGAATACAATCATGATGAAGTTAATGAAGAGACTAACAACTCTGTTTATATTAGTTTTCACCTTGGTAGTTCCGATTACGGCTGCAGAAACAGATATTACCGATATTGGGATAGCGAAATACTATACTGAATCCGTTAAAAAAGAAACTTATTTACGTAACGGTGTTTATCATGTTACACATACAGGTTATACCAGTGCCATTGAAGGTGAAGTAACGGATATGGGAATGGGCGTAGAAGAGGAGTTTGTTCCAAATAAATATTACGCTCAGCAAGTGAGTATTCTTGATATACCAGCAACATCCAATGCATCACTTATTCCATGGGCTTATATAACCGATAGTGCTTGGAACTTGGAAACAGTCGGAAAAATTGCGAAAGATTATGAGTCTAAACATCCAGGGGAAAAGGTTATTGCCGCTGTTAATGGTGATTTTTACGATATTAGTGGTGGTAAAATGTATCCTTATACACCCAATAATATTCATGCCGCTAATGGGGATATATTTAAGAGTGTGCATACCAATAGTGCCGTAGGATTTTTAAATGATGGTTCTACGAATCCTTTAGTTGGTAATAAACCAATTATTAGAAACGCTAAGCCAACCTTGGCAATCTATGATGAAAATGATATTTTGATTAAAGAGTTTATGATTGATCAAGTGAACGAAGAACCTAATAGTAATGAAACGTCTGTTCTTTATCCAAGATATGGTGTTCTAGAACACCAACAACCACCTAAATCCATTTCCGTTGATGTTGCAGGTGCTTATATTGTTCACAACGGTGAATATTCGATTCCTTATAGTGGTGTACCAGGTATTTTTGGTTATGAAAGTGATAGTCAAGATTTCTTTGGAAAAGGAATTATTACTGATTTTGGTGATGGTTCTTTAGGTCCAAATGATTTTGCGATCAAAACAAATAACACTGAAGTTGAAGCAACCTTAAAGATTGGTTCAAAGATTAGAGTTCAATATGAATTTACGGGTGATTTTGAAAATGTAGATAATATCATTGGGTATAATCAAGCAATTCTTTATAATGGGTCAAAAGTAGGTAATATTAAACAACGTGCACCAAGAACGATGGTTGGGGTTAAAGCGGACGGATCATATATATTAAGTGTTGTTGATGGACGTCAACCTGATAAAGGCATGTATGGCGCAACCACAGCTGAAATGGCAGCTATTTTAACACATTATGGAGCAGTAGAAGCCTATAATCTAGATGGTGGTGGATCTTCGGCAATGGTTGTACTAGATGAACAAACGGATACATTTAAGGTAGTTAATACCTATTCTGATTCAAAAGAACGACCTGTTTCAAATGCCTTATTGGTGGTCGTTAAAAATCCAGTATTAGAGATAAAACCGGTAGAAATCACTTCATCTTCAATCAAATTAGAAGTAGATGTTAAAATAGAAAATGGTTTTAATCAAGACAACTTATATGTAGAACTTAACGGTGAAAAGAAACCAGTTATCAACAATGAGGTTTTATTTACTAATCTAAACAAACAACAAAATTATCGTTATGAAGTGTACTATAAAGATAACGATACTTATATCCGTTTAAATATCTATGATGAAATTAAGACCGCTAAAAATCAACTAATACTTGAATCTATTAATATTTATTATGAGGGCAATGATTTAGTGTTCTATCTTAATATTTTAGATAGTGATAATGTGTTTGTGAGTGGTAAGGTAATCTTAGATGATAGAGAGGCTAATATCATTAAGGGTGTGGCAATATTCAGAGGTTTTAAAGGATCAACCTTTGATTCATTTAAACCTGAGATTGTCTACAACCTTGGTACAGTAGAAGGTGAAAAAACAACTGAAATTAGTGATTATGTTATCTATACTGAAGCGGATGTATTAATCGATTTTAGCATGAATAAGTTTAATAATTTTTATCAACCAAATGATTAGGAGGGAACCATAACAATGAAAAAGAGACTAACCTTAATGGTACTAATGATACTGGGGAGTTTTATTCTAACGTTCAGCCCTCGCTTGAGTGCGGTAACTGAAGAAGCCTACGCCATTAACACGAATCCAGGTGAGAACGCCAATGTGGAAATGCGTGTATCTTGGCATATGGCACTTGATAAAATTAATGGGAAAATAGTTTACACAACTAAAACAGATACAAATTGGGATAACGCAATAACCCTTTACCCAGATAGTTATGAATCGAATGCTTTTTATGGGTTGAAGTTCCTCCATTATCAAGCTGTTTTAACGGATTTAGAACCAGCAACCGAATATATGTATCAAGTCGGTGAAACAAATCTTAGTGAAACCCATTATTTTAAAACTGCCGGAAGCCCTTCATTTAGTTTTGTTTGGGTCGGTGACTGGCATACTTATACCCCAATTCCTACGAGACTAGAATCAGCAATGGCCATTGTTGAAAAAGCTAAAACAGTAGAACCTAATCTTGACTTTTTCTTTTCAACAGGGGATGTAGTCGCTTACGGAAGTGATTACGGTGACTGGGTAGATTTATTTAATAGTAATCCCTATAAAGAATATATGTGGGTCAATATGATTGGTAACCATGATGCCTTAAACAATGTCGTTGGACCTAATAATGATAATTATTTTGCCGCAACCCATAACAATCCTAAAAATGGTTATGTAGGGCAAGAAGGAAAGAGTTATTATTTCAAATATAGTAATGTGTTATTTTTCGCTTTAAATAGTGAAGACTTGGGTTATGTAACACCAGTTAGTGAGGTTCAAGCGTGGATGGCTTCGGTTATTGAAAATAACCCAACCCAGTATATCTTTGTTTCGCTACATTACCAATGGTTTAATGGTGTTACAGGCAATACTAGCCAGTACGCTAACTGGAAAACGTTTTTTGATGAACATCAAGTTGATTTGGCACTTGCTGGAAACAACCATGTTTATGTAAGATCGAAGAGACTTTACGAAGGTCAAGTTAATTCTGAAAAAGGAACGGTTTATATTCAAGTTCCTTCATCAGACAATGACCGTGGTCAAGTTATGAAAGATACGTATTCGAATGAAAATATAATCGCGAAAAGATGGACTGAAGGCGTTAATACAGTTGGCGCGATTATTGTTACTGTCGATGCGGGAAAGATAAAAACACGTTTAATCGATAGAGATGGAAAAATAGTGGATCAAGCCACGATATTCGCTCAAAAACAACCTCTTTCGATTGATAAAACAAGTTTCAAAGAAAGTTTTAGTGCTTATCCCTCAATTAAAGATGAAAATTCAGTGGTGATAACTTCCTCAGTAGAAGGCATCGGTAGAATTGAAAAAATAGAGTACTATCATGAAAGTACTTTGTTAGGGACAAACTACTATGTTAAAAGAAATGATCTTTCTTATACCCTTAATAATGTTCAAGGATACCATAAAATAACCGCAAAAATATACTATAATGATAAAACAACCGAAGAAGTAGATATAAAAGTCATTAATCAAGATTTTTATGAAATTAACAATCTCGCCACCATTATTAATAACACGGATTTGTATTTAAAGTGGGATTATCAAGGGGAGGCAACACTTAAGGCATGGGTGTTTGTTAATGGGGTTAAGTATCAGGAAGTATCTTTAAGTGATGAACTGGTTTTAATTGAAAACGGTTCTATCACAGATGACATCGAAATCAGAGTTGATGAGAATAGTTTATCCGGTTATTACCACAGTAAGTACAATACTTTTGGTGATGTTAATTTAAATGGGATGATTGATGCGGAAGACATTGGTTTACTTCAACAATTCTTATTAGGAAACAACACAATTGATACCAATGCCTTGGCTTATTTAGATGTTGATTCAGACAATGAAATAACGCTTTATGATGTTACATATATTCACCTATTTATTAATAATTATTTAGATTCACTAGGCAATTCAGATACTTTTACCATTACCTATTTAGATATGTTTGGTGAAGAAATTTCTAAGGAGACAGTAAATCGTGGCGGTGCTGGAACCTATCCAACGTTCGCCCTTCCAAGTGGCTATATCTTGAGTGGATGGAGTAAAGATGTTAAATCCGTTAATCAAGATTTAATTGTCCAAGCGATTATTGAGATTGAGGGTAGTCATCATGAATAAGAAAAACCTTTTACTCATCCTTACATTACTCTTATCGTTATTTTTGTTTGGTTGTGAAAAAACAGATATTGATGACGATGATGATCCAGTGGTTACGCTTGAAAATATCACATTCAAAGATAATCAGACCATGTTCCAGTTTGATTTAGAAAGTTTTAGATTAAATGATATTGAACTCCAACTTAATTACTCTGATGGCACAAAAAAAATGGTAAAAGTGGATAAATCTATGATTTCCGATACAGACTTTAAAACACTTTTAACGACCGGACAGTATTTTATTAAGATTAATTATATGGATAGTCAGTTAGAAGCTTTGATTGAAATGTCATCAACACTCGGTTCACAAGGGAGATTGTCAGATATCACGGTTTATACTTTGTCACACCAAGACGGTGGAAAAACAATCTATGATGTTTATTCAACAGGTTTGAAAAACTATTATAGTTTCCAACTTGTAATCAATCATGCGTTTATCGCAAATGAAGTAACGCTTGAAGAAGTGATAACAGGCATTTCCTCTTTTAAAGTGGATGAGGATTCAATTAAAGTATTATATAGTTTTGGTGAAGCGGTTAGTGGGGATCAACATTTATTTAGGATTGTTATAGATTCTTTAAGTAACGCACCACTCAGTTTTAATGATTCAGAGAGTTTATTTCTCGGGTTTCAAAATAAAGAAGTCATAGAAATAACGGATGTAAGGTTTTTCGCTAGATAAGTTAAGATGAAAAAAGTTCTTGAGTTTAGTTCAAGAACTTTTTTATTATCGCGCGTTATTTTTCGTTTCATAATTGGTTTGATTATGATTTGGTTTATTGTAGGTTTTTTGATTAAAAGAGGGTTTGTTGTTGGTAGATTTTTGCCAAGTAGATTTAGATTTCTTATTTGAGGTTGCGGTATTCGAATAAGCATTATTTGACTTAGGTTTATAAGGCGATTTATCACTAGCAGCATAACGCTTTGGTTTATTAGAGGATTTATCATTATTGGGTTTGCTAGAAATAGGTTTATTAGATCTGGGTTGACTAACTTTTTTTTGTTTTGGTTTTTCAATAAACTTAGCCGTTAACGCTTCATTCGAAAAAGGGTGGTCAACCATCGTTAGTTTTTGATCAATGTGTTTTTCAATGGTTCGTAATAATGATTTTTCTTCATAGGAACAAAAAGATAAGGCTCTACCACTTAAACCGGCTCTACCCGTTCTCCCTATTCTATGAATATAGGTTTCAGGTGTTTCTGGTAAATCATAGTTAACTACCACATCTAAGGCTTTTATATCCAAGCCACGTGCCGCAATATCAGTAGCCACTAATACGGTTAAACGGCCTTTTTTAAAATTCAATAAAGCCCGTTCTCGATGGGCTTGAGATTTATTTGAGTGAATCGCTTCAGCCTTTATTTCTGCTTTTTCTAATTCTTGAACGACTTTGTTACAGCTATGTTTGGTTCGCATGAATACTAAAACTGAAGCGATGTTTTCAGTCTTAATCAGTTCAATTAATAAAGCCGTTTTTTGTTTCTTAGTAATAATATATAAAGATTGCGTGATAACATCTAAAGTAATAACTTCTGGCGCAATGTCAATTCTAATGGGACTTAAGAGAATATCTTTCGCTAAATATTCTATTTCTTTAGAAATAGTCGCTGAAAATAAGAGTGTTTGTCTGTTTTTAGGGACACTTTCGATAATTTTATTAACATCTTTAATAAACCCCATATCAAACATCATATCCGCTTCATCAATAACTAAATATTCAACTTGATTGAGATGAATAATGTTTTGATTCATTAAATCTAGCAAGCGACCTGGCGTCGCAATTAAAACATCAATGCCTTTATATAAAATGCTTTCTTGTTTACGTTGATGCACACCACCATAAACGGCAGTATTCTTTAAATTTAAAAATCTTGAATAACGGGTAAAGTTTTCACTTATTTGGTTAGCAAGTTCTCTGGTTGGGGTTAAAATCAAGGCTTTAATTTTTCTTAAAGCTTGTTGATCTTTAGTTTGGTAAAGTTTTTGTAAGATTGGGATGGCGAATGCGGCTGTTTTACCAGTACCAGTTTGAGCACTTGCTAGGATATCTTTCCCTTCTAATATTAAAGGAATTGTTTCTGTTTGAACTGGAGTTGGTGTATCATAATTAGCCAACTCAATCGCTTTTAATATTGGATTAATAATTTGTAAGTCATTGAATGTCATAGTTCTACTTTCTGTCAAAAAAAAATAAGGTGCGGTAACACCTTAATAATAACGGTTATATTTTTGTTACGGGTTATTATATCAGTTAAACACCTAAATAACAAGGATAATATTTTTTTTATTTTAAACAATGGTTATAAACGCACATTAAACAGTTAACGATATTCATAAAGGGGTCATTCTATAATCATTAGTTTGTTAAAGGGTTTATGAGGTGAAATAAATTAAAAAGTTTTTTTCCAATTCAAAATAACCTTTTTAATATATTGTTTCGAAACCTTTTTATAAGAGATATTATATTTTTTAAGTTCACTTAATGTATTAGATTGGGAAATTAATTTATAGCTTGAGGTGAAATCATAGGTTAAATCGGGATAAATAGTTAAAACACTTGGAACATACAAGTGATAATTAATCAGTTTTGGTTGATTCATAACAATCTTGATAATGGTTTGAGCGATAAAATCAACTGGAGAAATATCAATTTCATAACTACTATTTAAAGAATTATTTTGGTTATTGAGTCTTTTCACCATTTGATAGATGGCATTATTTTCTTTGTTTCTTTGAAATTTCAAATCACTATAGCGTGGCATTAGATTACCAATTCTTAGGATATATATGGGGATGTTATCGGTTTTTTTACACTCTAACAATAAATCTTCAGCTAAGCGCTTAGTTTTAAGATAATAGTTTGAATAACTTCTTTGGCTTAAAACTTGATCCTCATCTAGATATCTTTTTTCAGCTAGCAGTAGCCCAATGGTTGAGGCATGAAAAATAGGGATTTTTTGATAGTTTGAGAAGGTTATTAAGCTATTAACTAAATCAACATTGATGGGGATAAAATCAGTTTCTTTTCCAACAAAATCGACTTTACCAGCACAGTTTATGACGGCATCAATACGATTTAATAGGTCATTATAAGTGTTTAGATTTAACCCAAAATTTGGTTCAGTAATCTCAGAAACGTATACTTTAACTCGGTCCATGTCAAGTTTTTCATTAAAATAGTAATTAAATGTATCTAATAAATAGGCAGGGCCATCTAAATGTTGATGGGTTCTTATCATAACACTGATATGGAAATTAGTCTCCTTTAATAAATAATAAAGGACGTGACTACCCAAAAATCCTGTACTACCCAAAAGTAGAAGATGTTTAATAGACTTGTGTTCACTGTGATTGATTAAGGAATGTTGTTGGGGTGAAGGGTGTTTAAAGGGAGTCTTATTTAAATAAACCATCGAATCAACAATTCTTGGGGTTTCATTAAAGATAGTAAGCGGTAGTTCAATCCCAATTTCATTTAACTCAAACATTAATGTTAAAACATCAATTGAATCAACCCCAAAATCATAGATAGTGTCATCTTCATATAAGTTATCGATTTTAAAAACTTCTTTCAGTTTTTCAATGAAGATTTTTTCGATATCATTTTTTGGATTATATACTTTTTTATTGTTATTATCGACTAAAACTAACTTTGTTTTACCACTATCATTTAATAATATATCATTGGTAATGTGAATTTGAGAAGGCAAATAGATATTAGGAAGTTTCTTTTTTAAATAGTTATAAATAGATTTAACCGTTTCATCTTTACAGACTAAATAAGTATGAACATCATCATTAGAGACAATTGTTTTTGATTGAATAACATTAGGGTGGTTCAAAAGTATTTTATCGACTTGTTCAATGTCGATTCTAATCCCATTTTTCTTAATTTGTTTGTCTTTTCGACCCACAAAAACTAGGTTATCTTGGTGATCTATATAACCAAAGTCACCCGTCTTATAATAATTTGTACCATTAATCTTAACAAACCCACTGGGGTGATAGTCTTTGGTGTAACCTGATGATAAACAAATGCCTGATAATACAATTTCTCCAATATAGCCATTGGGAAGGTTTATAAAATTTTCATTTTTTATTTCTACGCTACAACCATCAAAAGGCTTACCTAAAGTAATCTCTTCATCAAAGACCGGAGTGCTTGTTACAGCAATACTAGCTTCAGTTGGGCCATAAGAGTTGTAGAGGGTGGCCTTAGAAACTTTTCTTAACGCATTTACTAAAGATTTCCCAAGTATTTCTCCCCCAGACACAATAACTTTTAAAGAAGTTAGGATCTCCGGTTTATATTTTATTATTAATTGAAGTATTGAAGGGGTCGTAGAAAGAAAATCGTTATTTAATAGATGGGGGTTATTTAGATTATTTAGATCCCCTAATGTTAAGGTTTTACCTAATAATAAGCTTAAAAAGATATTTTCTAATGAAATATCAAAGTTAAAAGATGCAAGATTTAAAACAGTATTTAGTCCTTTTAAATCATGTTGATAGTGATGTTGTTGAAGACAGTAATTGACGATGCCAATCTCATCAACTTGAACCGCTTTGGGATGACCCGTAGAGCCACTTGTAAAATAGATACCTAAAACCGTGTTGTCACGGATAAACGGGTTTTCTTGAAAAGGTTTATTATCGGTAAAGAAAGAATCGTTTATAACATAAGTTACGTCCGCAACACTTTGATAGATCTCTTTGACTGAATCTGTTAAATTTTCAGGTAAAAAGGTGTAGGTGTTATTCGATTTAAGTACGCCCATTAAAGCGATGATACGATTAATCTTATCACTTAGATCAATTTGAATTACTTGTTTGTTAATACAGGCTTTTTGTAACATAAAGGAAACCTGATCAGACTTTTCATCAAGTTCATTATAACTAAGATGATGATTACCATCTATCAGGGCAATTGTGTTTGGATTAGAATTGACTTGTTGATTAAATAAATCAAGTAAACGTGGTACGTTTTTGTTAGAAGCAGTCAATATCTTTAAAGATTCGGTTTCAATAAGAGTAGATATCTTTGAGGTTGGATTTTTAAGGATATTTTTTAGACGGTTCATGACACGATTAACATATCCATTACGTTCTTTGGGGTGATTAAAAACGGATTCTTTAAAAGCGAATGACAACAAATAAACATTTTCAGGGGTTCTTTTTTCAATATATAATAAAGTAGACAGGACTGATTTTTTATTGACCAGTGTTTTTAGTTTATAGTTACCATTATAGTCATTTTCAAATGGCGTTAAATAGATGACCATTACATCAAAGAGTTGTTTGATACCATTGTTGTGGATTGATTTTAAGATATCCTTATAAGGGTACATTTGATGACGATAAGTCTTCAAATGATTCGTAATGTTTTTCTTATAAGCTTCTAAAAATGTATCTGCAGGATTTATATCAATTGATAAAGGTAATGTCGCTACTAGCATGCCGCCGATGTCTTTTTCATTCTTTTTTCGGTTATGACTTGTGATACCTAAAGTGACTGTATCACTGCTATTAACAACCGATAATTCTATGGCTAAAATTAATTCAAATAAAATTTGAGGCGAGCCACCATAAACCGATATGAATTGATCGATTAATTCGGTTTCAGCGGGTGTTAAAGCGTGTTTCACGTTGATGATAGTCTCTAAATCCTTACTGATACACGAAGGCTTGGCATAAGTTTCTTGTTTGATAGAAAACTTATTCCAATAGTTCTTATCGATGAAGAACTGTTTAGAGGTTAAGTAATCCTGCTCTCTTTTTAAGTAGTTATCATAAGATGAAAACTTAAAATCTGGTTTATTATTGAGGCTATTTAATAGTTTAGTAGCCAACAAATTCATTGTATAGCCATCACAGACTAAATGGTGTAATACGAAGACGATTGAAATATAATCCTTAACGCTAACAAGCATCACTTTATAAGATTTTTCTTGAGGATTAATAGTTTCGTTGAAGTATTCAGCAATGAATGTATCGTCCCAACGATCTTTAAATTCACAATAATCAAAGACAATTGGTTTTTTATCTAAATATTGATAGAATTGATTGTTTTCCTCAACAAATTTGTAGTGAATAAAATCAACCTGGTCTAGAACATTTTCCACAGCTTTTTTTACATGATTGAGATTGGTTTCATTGTATAAATGTAAAACCCCACCAACATTGGAAGGATATTCTTTGCCATAATATTTATTTGCGTGTAGAAAGCTTAATTGATGTTCTGATAATTTTTTCATTGTTACTCCAAACAAAGACAATTAAAAAGGTTATTGGTGAACCGCTTTACGTTTATTAACAGTATAACATAAAATAATCTGATAGTACTAAGCACTATCAAGGGATTAAAATCAAAATAGAGTAAAACAGTGTATAAAAAAATTAAGATTATTCCTATACGGTAGAATAATCTCAATTTAAGTTTGGATATATGGAGGAGCTAACAAACTATGAAATTTGTCTCCATATTGACACAAGTGTCATTATATTTAAACAATCTTAATCAACTAATAACTTAAAAAATAAACTTAGGAGCGTAAATAATAAAGTGAATTTAGTCTTAAAATTGTTTTTTATAGATTACATTAGGAAACTGAAATAAGGTCACTACTAAAACTAAACATATGTATTGAAGGTATATTTCAAGCACATTATAACTAAAATATCTTGTAATAATGATGGATTGAACAACCAGTAAACCGATCACAAACAAATTGATGATGGGTTTAAAATAAAAGTGATTAGAAAGTATAATAACGGCGATAAAAATGAATAAGATACCACCACAGATTGTTAAGGAAAGAACTATGTTTTCACTTTTATTGAAAAAGAGTCCAGTCAGAAAAATCGCAATCCCTGAAAGTAGTGGATAAAATAACAGTATTCTTTTTTCTATTAATCTAGTCATACTTACCTCGCATCCAGCTATAAATAGCATCTTTGGATTAAACTCTTAACAAGCATTGATAACATCAGTTGACTTAAAAGAATCATATAAAAATAGTGTGAATTAATAGTTATCATAGCAAATGGGCTATGTATATAAACCATTTATAGAGGTTAAATGATTTTTTCACTTATAACCAATGACATAAGGTAATCTTGGGGTTTCAAAGTCGACCTCATTAATATCTGCAGAAATAGTTTGTGAACCGACACTTACAAAAACAAATAAAAGCATTAATATTACCGCTACAATAGCAAATCGTTTTTTCATTATTAAAACCCTCCTTACAGTTATGATATAATATTTATAGGGGTTAAACTAGGCCCTCTAAGGGCCGTTTTTGAAAAGGGGGGTATCATTTCTTGTTATCAGATATTCAAAAAACCATTATTCACCTAGATAATATTCGCATTCAAAAGAAAATAACGGTCTTAGAATTATGTGAAGGTATTTGTGGTGATAGACAATATCGAAAATATTTATCTGGTGAAACCAATATTTCAGAAAAAAGATTGATGGAGTTTGTTAATAAATTAGGGATTGGTTCAAGAGATTTTTATTATAGTCTTTATGATAAGGATAGATATGATTTTGAAGAGATTAAGACGCTATATTTAAAATTAGAAGCTAAAAATTATGACGGTTTTGATGAAAAATTAAAAGCCCTCTCTAAACTTGAAGGGCTTAACTCCTATAACCAAAGATTTTTAATCTTTATCCAGGCTGAGTATTCTCTTGGTAAAAAAGAAATTTCTGAAGCCCAGGCAATTATCAAGTTTTCTGAAATAAGTGAGTACCCAGAGTGTATTAATAAGAACGTTTTTGATTTTGTCGATATTATTTCTTTACACTTAATCGCTCAACTGGAATATAAACAAGGTAAGACCGGATCGGTTGATTTGTTATTAAGAATTCTTAGGGATCGAGATATCATGTATTTGTCCTCAGATAACGAAAGCATATTACCTTCAATATACTCAAATGTTTCTATTATTTTAGGAAGACTTGGACGTATTGATGAGTGGATATCTTTGGCCTCTGAAGGCGTGAAATTTTGCCTAAAAAATGATTATGGACATTCACTTACTAGACTCTATTACTCCTTATCAATGGCAAATAAGCAATTAAATAAGTTGGATCAAGCCGAGTATTATGCCGCACTATGTTTCGCTAATACGATTACGAGAAAAAACATTAATCAGGCCCAACAGTTTTATAAATTACTGAAAGATGATTTTAACAAAGATCCTTTTCAAATCATTATTGAATCAAAGGATAAATTTCTACTGAATAAAGAAAAATAAAAATGAATTTTAATTAAAAAGAAAAGCGCTTGATGGCGCTTTTTCTCATACTTAAGTTTGGTGTAGATAAGGAAACTCGAACTATTTCTATTAAATAGTCCTAAAAATAAACTATTCTAATAGAAAATCAATTATATTTTTATGGATTATCCCTTCTTTTGAAAAATTGATTTTATCCATGGATAAGATGTATTTTGGATATTGATCATTAATATTTAATAGGGATCTGAATTCTCTTTCAACTACTTTATCACTAGCAAGTAAATAACAAACTTGATAATATATTTTTTGATCATTTTTGACTGCGATAAAGTCAACTTCATATTCTCCTTCATAACCAACATAGATCTCATACCCTTTTCGTTTTAATTCTAGAAATACTATGTTCTCTAATATTTTTTCAATATCAGATTCATTGTTAAATAATAAACTTCTAAAACCTTGGTCATTTATAAAGATTTTTTCATTGGTTTCTAATAGTTTTTTTCCTTGAATATCATACCTTTTACTTGAATAAATGAAAAATGCTTCATTAAGGTAGTTTAAATAATTATAAAGTGTTTCTTTTGAGATGTTTCGGTTTTCTTTATTAAAGTAATTCATGACATTTTTAGCACTAAAATGTTTAGAAGTGATACTCATGAGATAATTAATGAAGTTCTCAAATTGATTAACATTTCTAATTCGATATCTTTCAACTAAATCTTTAATTAAAATGGAATTAAAGAGGTCTCTTAATATCCTTTTCTTTTCTAAATCAGAGTTGAAAGCTTGGACTTGAGGTAGTCCACCATAATTAATAAATGTAACAAAGGCATCATCTAGTTTTGTTGTTTGATGGTATTGTAAAAACTCTTTAAATGAGAAAGGAAATATTTCAAAACTAATATACCTGCCTGTAAGATAGGTAGATAGTTCACTAGATAACATCTTTGAATTAGACCCAGTTAGATAGATATCAACATTTTTATCTAAAAAAGAGTTAATAATATCTTCAAATCCATCCACCTCTTGGATTTCATCCAAAAACAAGTATGTTTTAACCTCTTTTTGAAGACGCTTATTGATATGCTTGAATAGTATGTTTTTATCTCTAAAGTCAATATTTTCAAATAAATCTAGTTTTAAATGAATGATTTGATTATCCTCTACACCATTCGATTTTAGATCCTCAATTAATTGAAGAAGTAGTGTAGATTTTCCCGACCTTCTAATGCCAGTTATAATTTTGATTATTGGTTTATTATAAAATGGGCGTATCAAATTTAAATAATAGTCTCTTTTTATCATAGACGTCACCTCTTACTCAAATTATACATTTTTCGTTCGATATAATCAACCAAAACATACAAAAATATGAAAAGTGTTCGTTATAACCATATAAAAAATACCAGTGTAAATTAACTATCTCTATTTATACTAGGATTTGTGGGATGTATAGTTTTTAATTAATATTTCATAAATGCTAGTTGTTAAATAAATAAGAATCAAGCAAAGAATGATAAATTATTTAGCCATATTGGACTTTATAGTCTTAATCCTTTGAATGAATCTATAAGCCATATCTTCATAATAATCAATTTGTCTATCCTTAGTATGTTTGTAAAGTTATTTTACAAACTCTTTATAATAAACCTCGTCAATTTTCTCTTTTTGTTTTTGTAGAGTTTGTAATTGCACTTTTTGCGCTATTTTGTTGTAACTTTTTGTGATAAATCATTCGAATTATTGATGTTTAAAATAAAAAAATATAAATTTAGATATAGTTGCGCAACTCTGATGGTAAAAAAAAATCTAATGTTTTACAGAAACAGTTAGGCTATTCAAACATTAAGGTAACTTTTAATATTACTTGCATTTCGAATTAGAGGATCAATCAAATGAAGCAAAGCCTATTTTCAAAGGGGAGAAATGTTGAACTAAACACCATTTTTAAATTAGATTTAAGAAGTTTAATATAAAAAAACAAATAGATTTTATACACAAGGAGTCTTAAAACAATAACAATAAACGCTGTAAAATTATGTATAATTAAGTGTATATTCATAATCATAAAATGCAAATATATACAAATAAATATGAAAAAACGGCTCTATAGAGCCGTTTATTCATAATTTTTATTGGTGGAGATGAGGGGACTCGAACCCCTGTGCAAAACACTACCTCGTTATACTTTCTACAAGTTTAGTCCTTCATTTGAATTCATTATAGAGCCGTAGAAGAACGTACTACTCTATAACTAACCTTATTGATTCGTCTAACACCTTAAGGTGGCAGAATGCTAGATATAACTTACTTCTGTACCTGCACTAAAGTGTAAGTAACTCTAGATTAGGCTCGTGCTTTTTCTTAAGCTGCGAAAGCTAAATTTTGGTTTCCGGTTATTTAGAACCTCGAGCGTTTTTACTTGCGCAACCAAGACCTGCTTATACAACAAATAATGCCCTGACGAATCCATGAACATCCCCGCAGTAGTATTATATAACCTAACCCCTTAATAAGCAAATATAATATTTACTTATATTTACTTGACTTATGGTTTTATATTTATATAATAGTATTGATATGTTTATTTTAACTTAACTTTGAGTTTAAAAATACTAAACATATCACAGTTAAAGTTTGGCTTAATAAGGCTCTCTGTAACAGGGGGAGTTTACCTAAGTTAAACAGTGATATGGAGGGCAAAATGAAAAAATTAATTGAGCTTAGAAATGTAACAAAAGCTTTTGGAGAAAATGTTGTTTTAAAAGGTATCGATTTAGAAATTTATGAAAATGAATTTGTTACATTATTAGGACCATCTGGTTGTGGTAAAACAACCACCTTAAGAATTATTGGTGGTTTTGTTGATCCATCAAGTGGCGAGGTTCTTTTAAACGAAAAAAATATATTAGATATTCCAGCCCATAAGAGACCTACCAATACCGTATTTCAAAGATACGCACTTTTTCCACACTTGGATGTGTTTGAAAACGTTGCTTTTGGATTAAGGATGCATTCTAATAAAGCGAATATTAAGATTCAAACTGAAAAACTTAAAGAAGACTATCAAATTAGAATTGATCATGCTCAAGATTCAACCACTAAAAAGAAACTTAAATTAGAGTTAAATAAAGAAATAGAACTAATTAAAGATCCGAATATTCATCTTAAGCTAAAGATTGATAAACTAAAAAATAAGATTAAAACTCTTGATAAAACAAATCCAGAATTTGAAACACAAAAACAAAAGTTACAAGAGCAAATTAAAGCGATTAAAAATGATTTTGAAACACCTAAAGTTCGAGAAAAACGATTAACAGATAAAGTTATGAAATATCTCGCAATGGTTAACTTACAAGGCTATGAAAGAAGAAGTGTTCATAAACTTTCAGGGGGTCAACAACAAAGGGTTGCGATTGCCCGCGCGTTAATTAATGAACCTAAAGTGCTTTTACTAGATGAACCCCTTGCAGCGCTTGACTTAAAATTACGTCAAGAAATGCAATATGAATTAAAAGAAATTCAACGTAATGCCGGCATTACTTTCATTTATGTAACACATGATCAAGAAGAAGCTTTAACCATGAGTGATAAGATTGTTGTTATGAATGAAGGGGAAATTCAACAAGTGGGTAAACCAGAAGACATTTATAATGAGCCAATTAATACCTTTGTGGCTAAGTTTATTGGCGAATCGAATATTATTGAAGGTATCATGATTGATGATTATTTAGTTGAATTTGACGGGGTTAAATACCCTTGTGTCGATTATGGATTTAAACGTAATGAAATAGTGGACATTGTCTTAAGACCAGAAGATCTAGATATTGTTCCACAGGGGACAACACCGATATCTGGTGTGGTTGATAGTGTTGCTTTTAAAGGCGTTCATTATGAAATTGATGTGAAAACAAACACGAGAATCTATACCGTTCACACCACTGACTATCAACCAGAAGGTAAAAAAGTCAGTGTTAGTTTTGAAAAAGAAGATTTACATGTCATGGAGAAATGGTAATGTTTCATGGGCCATTACAAACCTCAGTAAGGGAAAAAAGAAAGGTTAAGGTTAAACCTTATACTTTCTTAGGGATCCCTTATTATGTCTTACTATCAAGTTTGATAATTATCCCCTTACTATTAATTATATTTTATGCCGTTACAATACAGGAACAAGGCTTATATTATAAATTTACTTTAATATATTTCAGACAGTTTTTTAATGAAACTGAGTTTGTAAAAGTGATGGCAGATTCAATTGTTCTAGCCCTTATGACAACTTTGATTTGTTTGTTTATTGGTTATCCTTTAGCTTATTTCATTACCAAAAGAAAGCCAATCACGCAAGCCATATTAGTTTTATTAATTACTGCGCCGATGTGGGTTAATATGCTAATTAGAACCGTTGCCTGGAAACAAATATTTGATATGATTAACCCAAGGTTATTAGGCACGGATTTTGCCATTATTGTGGGGATGGTTTATGTGTTCTTACCCTTTATGGTTCTCCCGATTTATACAGTTTTATCAAAGATTGATCCGTTACTTTATGAAGCATCTGCTGATTTAGGGGGGTCTAATTTAAAGACATTTAGAAAAGTAACATTACCCTTATCCATTAGTGGCGTTCTTTCAGGTATTACAATGGTGTTGTTACCGGCCGCTACCACGATGGTTATCCCTAGATATCTAGGGCAAAACCGGGTGTTAATTGGGACGTTAATTGAAAGAAAGTTTTATGATTCTGGTAACTGGGGCTACGGGGCTGCGATAGCGATTATCTTATCGTTGATTATTATGGTAATGGTGTTATTTACGAAAAAATTAGATCGAAATAAGGAGGTTGAACGTGATGAAAAAGCATAATAACCTCTTATCAGGTATTTTTATCTTTTTGGTCTTATTATTTGTATACGCACCGATATTTAGTTTGGTATTATTTAGTTTTAATGCCAACCGAAGTCTAACCACTTGGGGCGGCTTTAGTTTTGAGTGGTATGGTGAATTATTTAGATCAAGAGAAATTATGAACGCCGTCGTTTGGACATTCATTATTGCGATACTTGCGACCATTATCTCGGTTATTGTGGGGACGTTTGCGGCCATCGGATTATCAAAAAATAAGAAGTTATTTAGAAATGTCGTGATTAACTTAAATAATATTCCGATTGTAAACCCAGAAATTGTTACCGCCATCGGTTTATTACTCTTATTCCAATCTTTAAAACTTCAAGGCGGTTATGGAACCATGTTACTGGCTCATATTGCCTTCTGTACCCCTTATGTTATTATCACCGTGTATCCGAAAGTAAAAAGTTTAGATCCAAGTTTAATTGAAGCGGCACAAGATTTAGGCGCTACCCCAATGCGGGCTATATATTATGCGGTGTTCCCCCAAATAAAGGTCGCAATATTTGCCGCCGCGGCAATTGCTTTTACAATGAGTTTTGATGATTTTGTAATATCTTACTTTACAGCGGGATCCACAGGTACGAATATTTCAATTTATTTATATACTTTAAAACGAGGGATTCCCCCAACCATTAACGCTTTATCAACGATTATGATATTAGTTGTTACAATCGTGGTAACACTTAATTTTATATTAACTAGAAAACAATATAAGGAGGTTTAAGAATGAAGAAAATAATTGGATTTATCGTATTACTAATCAGTATTGTTACTTTATCTGCTTGTAACACAAACAGCCTTAAAGTATTCTCATATGGGGACTATATGAACCCCGATCTATTAAGAGAATTTGAAAAAGAGTTTGATATTCGGGTTCAATTAATCCCCTTTGATTCAAACGAACGCGCTTTAACTAAAATGAAACTAGAAAAGTTTGACGTGGTTATTCCTAGTGATTACGCCATTGAACAATTAATTAAAGAAGATATGATTCAGCCCATCGACTGGTCAAAGATAACAAACTTAAATAAGGAAACATCATTCCCGGAAGAATTAAATAGCTTAATAAATGATTTAAAGAGTGATGAAAACCCGATTGACTTACTAGAATACATGGTTCCTTATTTCTGGGGTAACATGGGGATTATTTATAACACAGATAAGGTAACTTTAGCAGAACTAGAAGAACATGAATGGGATATATTCGCTCAAACAAGTTTGTCTGCTGTTGTTTACGATTCATCAAGAGATGGCTTCATGATGGCGCTAAAACATTTAGGTTACTCAATGAATACAGATGTTACAACAGAATTAAAAGAGGCAGAAAGTTATTTAACCACGGTTGCTAAAAAGAGTAACATCGTCTTCTTAACCGATGAAATCTTAGACGACATGTTAACCACCAAATATGATTTGGTACAAGCTTATTCTGGAGATGCTGTCTACTTAATGGATGAAAATGATAAATTAAACTTCTATGTCCCAGAGGTTGGGACAAATGTCTGGGTTGATGGTATGGTGATTCCAAAAAATGCTGAAAAAGTTGACCTTGCGCATGAATTTATTAATTTTATTTCATCTTACGAGATGTCGCTCGCAAATACGGAATATGTGTTTTATCAATCGCCAAGAAAAGATGTTTATAACTTCATGATAACGTCTGAAGATTATGCCCATTTAAGAGAAGCTTATCAAGTTAAAAGAAATGAAAATGATGAAATATTTAGATACATTCCTGAAGCGAAAAAATTCACCGATGATGCATGGCTTAAAATAATTACAAATTAACCAGTTTTCACTGGTTTTTTTGTTGAACTATTCTAATATTTCTCCTAAAATATGGTAATATATACCTAAGAGGTTAATTTATGACAAGAAGAGATGTAAGAGTTGCGACAATAATTAAACTATTTCAAAAAGACTATAACCTAGATATCGAAATTGAAGTCATTGGTGAGGCAGGGAAACTATTTTTAGAGATTCTTTCGAAGCTTGATCCAATTGACAACGTGATTGAAAAGTCTTTAGAAAACTATTCTTTGAATAGACTTTCTTATTTAGATAGAGCGATTATTCGGTTCGCAACTTATGAAATGTTATATACAGATACACCAAAACAAATCATTATTGATGAAGCAATTGAAATTACGAAAGAATATAGTGATATTGATGATAAACAACGTCGTTTTAATAATAGACTACTAGATAACATTAAAAAGCATATTGGTGATTAGATGGATCAAACAAAACAGTACTTAAGTGTCACTGCTTTAACAAAATATATTAAATACAAACTAGAAGGAGATACACACCTTAAACAAATCTATTTAAAAGGTGAAATTTCTAACTTAACAAAACATAGTCGCGGGCATTATTATTTCTCTTTAAAGGATGAAAATGCCCAAATTAAAGCGATTATGTTTTCTAGTGCGACGAAAAGCTTAGCCTTTGACCCGAAAGATGGAGATAAGGTCTTAGCTTATGGCGCCATTAGTGTTTATGAACCATCTGGGTCTTACTCTATCCAAATTTATCAAATGGAACCGGATGGGATAGGGGCTTTATATTTAGCCTATGAAAAACTAAAAGAAGAACTGGAAGAAAAAGGTTATTTTAGCCAGACGAGAAAAAAGCCAATTCCCAAATACCCTAGTGCGATTGGGGTTATTACCTCTCCTACTGGAGCCGCTATTAGGGATATTATTCATACGATTGAAAGACGGTATCCACTGACCAAATTGATTCTTTATCCCGCATTGGTTCAAGGCGATACCGCTAAAGAATCGATTCGTGATCAAATTAATAAAGCCAACCAAGATAGTTTAGTCGATGTCTTGATTGTGGGACGCGGGGGTGGTTCAATCGAAGATCTATGGGCATTTAATGAACGGGTTGTTGCCGAGGCCATCTATGCTTCAAAAATACCTATCATATCTGCAGTAGGCCATGAAACAGATTTTACCATTAGTGATTTTGTTTCTGATTTGAGAGCGCCAACCCCAACAGCTGCCGCTGAACTTGCGACCCCTGATAAAAATACCTTAATGCGCACTGTAGAAACCACTAAAGAAACTTTAGACAGCCGTATCAGTACTATTTTTAAAGATAAGGAATTAGCCTTAACCTATCTTGATCAACGTCTCGATCAAAAGAGTCCGTTTGAAAAGCTTAAAGAAGCGTTCAAACGTTATGAAAAAATAATTTATGATTTAAATAGAAACTATCAATTGGTGTGGTTGGATAAAAATCAACAATATACGAAACAAGATGAGTATTTAAGTAAGGTAGATTTAAATAGGATGATTCAAGATAAAACAGACCAATTATCTGATTTATCCCTCAAACTAGATAAAACCTATTTAGATGTAGTATCCTTAAAGACACAATCTTTAAATTTATTGATTAAAGCATTGGAACATCAAAACCCACTTAAACTGATGGCTCAAGGCTATACAATCACTGAATTTGAGGGGAAGAAACTAACAAAAATAGAAGAAGTTAAACTAGATGATACGATTTCAACAAGACTATCAGATGGAAGAATAATCTCTAAAGTCATCAAAAAGGAGCGTTTATAAAATGGCAGAATTAACATTTGAACAAGCTTTAGAAAAATTAGAGAATGTCGTTAAAAAACTAGAAAACAAAGACATCTCATTAGATGAAGCGGTCAAACTTTATAACGAAGGTTTAAGTTTATCCAAGGTTTGTTATGACCTATTAAAAAAATCAGAACGACTTGTCTCAACGAAGATGTCTGAAACGGGCGAGTCACCATTTGATTTAGAATAATTATGGATTTAAACCAAATCAAAGACCCCGCGTTTTTAAAAACGAAGAATCTAAAAGAACTTGAATCGCTTGCTGAAGAGATCAGGGTGTTTTTAATTGACCATATTAGTGAAACAGGCGGACACTTGGCTTCTAATTTAGGGGTCGTTGAGTTATCGATTGCCTTACACTATGTTTTTGATTCACCTAAAGATACCTTTATTTTTGATGTGTCGCACCAAGCCTATGTCCATAAAATTCTAACCGGGAGAGCCTCAGAGTTTCATACACTTCGTCAACAAGGCGGGTTGTCTGGTTATGCCTCCTATAAAGAGTCTATTCATGATAAATGGGAAAGTGGACATGCGGGAACCTCGATTGCCGCACAAGTTGGTTATTTATATGCCAATGAACTAAATAATATTGAAGCCGATGTTATTAGTATTGTTGGTGATGCGAGTATTACTAACGGGACCAATATGGAGGCACTCAATTTATTAGGTAGCGATTCTAAACATAAAGGCATCATTGTCTTAAATGATAACAAAATGAGTATCTCAAAGAGTGTGGGATCACTTTCTAATTTCTTAATGCGACTTAGAGGCTCTAAACTGAATAATTTTATCAGAAAAGTCTTTGACAAAATTTTACCAGATTTCTTATTCCGTATGTTTAGACAAATAAAGCGCTCTGTTAAAGCACTCTTTCAAGCAAGAAATATGTTTGAAGATATTGGTTATGTGTATATTGGTCCGATTGATGGAAATAACCTAAAAAGACTCATTAAAACCTTAGAATATGTTAAAAAAATGAAACGTAGTGTTGTTTTACACGTGGTTACTCAAAAAGGAAAAGGCTATAAATACGCTGAAGATGATATCGAAGGATCTTATCATGGGGTTAGTCCATTTGATAAAGAAACGGGTGTAACGTTAAGTCATCCCAATGGGAGACCAACCTGGAGTGAGGTTATCTCCACTATCATAGAAAAACTAGAAGAAGAGCGTCATATTATGGTCGTTATGCCAGCGATGTTAGTCGGCGCCAAGTTTACTGATTTCCAACAAAAATACCCCCATCGGATTGTTGATGTTGGGATTGCAGAAGAACTTGCCGCGGATATGAGTGCGGCGCTAGCCTTAAATAAAGTGGATGTTTTTTTGCCCCTTTATTCAACTTTTTCACAGCGTGCTTACGATCAAATACTACATGATATTGCGAGACCTAATTTAAAGGTGGTTATCGGGATAGACAGAGCCGGTTTTGTGGGTGAAGATGGACAAACACACCAAGGGCTATATGATATTTCGATGTTTTTAAGTATGCCGAATGTAACGGTGACGATGCCAAGAAATATGGCTGAAGCTTATGGCCTATTAAGGTACGGCTTTAATCAATCAGGGCCGTTTGTCATAAGATATCCAAGAGGCAAAACAGTGAAGATGCCATTAACCAATCAAACTGAAATTGGCCTCTCTTGGGAAATGTTAAAAGAAGGATCTAGAGGCATGATCATCAGTTATGGTCCTGTGCTAGATGATATTTTAGCTATACTTAGTGAAGAAAATCTAGATTATGGTGTTATGAACGCGAGATATATTAACCCGATTGACACCGATATGCTTGAGGCGGTTTTAAAAACGGAGCAATCACTCTTAGTTTATGAACAAACCCATGCCAGTGGTGCTTTATATCAAAAAATACTAGATTATATGGCGCAAAATAATTACCATAATAAAATAGTTTCAATGAGTACTTATAATAAAGTTATTTCGCACGGAACACTAGAAGACAATATGAATGATGCAGGGTTAAGTTTAGATGATTTAGTCGCTACCCTTAAGAAATTATGAGATTAGATTTGTATCTATCAAATAGATATGCCTTTTCTAGAAGTAGAGCCCAAGACTTGATTAAATTAGGTTCTGTTAGAGTCAATCATGAAATTATGAAAAAAGCGTCTTATCAAGTTAAAGAAGAAGACGTCATTGATGTATCAGAAGATTTAAAATATGTTTCTAGAGCCGGTGAAAAACTAGAAGATGCCATTAAGACTTTTGAGTTGGATTTTAAAGATAAAACAGTGATCGATATTGGTTCATCAACGGGTGGATTTACACAGTGTAGTTTGTTATTTGGCGCTAAACAAGTTTATGCTTATGATGTAGGTTATCATCAAATGGATGAATCTTTAAGGCATCACCCTAAGATCAAACTATTTGAACAAACAAACATTTTAACCGTTGACAAAAAAGTAGTCGACATCATTTTAATTGATGTTTCATTTACTTCAATTAAACCCATTTTAAAACACGTTTTAGGTTGGGCTAATTACTATGTCTTATTGTTTAAACCACAGTTTGAAACAACCCCAGATTTAGTTAAAAATGGGGTGATTAAAAGTGAGAAATTATTAAATAGATTGACCAGTGAATTTAGAGTGTTCTTAGAAGAACAAAAGATTAAACTAATCGGTTATAAACCGAGTGACTTAAAGGGGAAGAAAGGCAATCAAGAGTATTTGTTTATAGGTGAATATGTTAAATAAACTAATCATTAAAAATTTAGCGATTATCGAAGATGCGGAAATTAGTTTTTCTCCGTATTTTAATGCTTTAACGGGGGCCACTGGCGCTGGTAAAAGTTTAGTCATTGACTCATTAAAACTGATCTTCGGCAAAAGAGCCGATAGTGATTTAATTCGGTATGGTTCTGATGAAGCAAGTGTACTCGCAACCTTCACTAATTTAAACGATCAAACAAAAGCCTACCTTAAAACACTGGATATTGAAAGTGATACTCTAACTATTTTAAGGGTTATTTCCAAGAAAGATAAAAATATGGTGGTGATAAATGATAAACCTACTACTTTAAATGAACTGAAAAACTTAAGTCTTTTAATCGGTGATATTCATGAACAACACGATACTTTAAAACTTTTAGACCCCAACACTTATTTAGATATTCTTGATTCTTACGGTGCCTTTGATGAGATTAAAAATAGTTATGTATTATTAAGACATGGCTTTTTTGAAGCAGCCAAAAACTTAGATAAAGCCAAGGCAGAAACCTCTAAAAATGATGAATTATTAGATTTATACAAGTATCAATTAGATGAACTTCATAAATCAAAATTAGATCCAAATGAGTTAGCGCCTCTGGAAAAGGAAATTACGGCTTTAACGCATCAAGAAAAGATTTTAAGTAACCTTAATATTGCCTATAAAAATTTAGTAGGAATTGATGAAGATAACTTGATATTTGAAGGCGTTAAAGCGATCGAAAAAGTTGAAACTTATGAAACAACTTATGGTGAACTTAAAAAACGACTAGAATCTGCTTATTATGAGTTAGATGATATTAAAGAAGAATTGTTTGGTCAAATTGATTTGATTAGTAATTATAATGTTTTAGAACTAGATAACTTAAAAGAACGGTTCTATTTTTTAAAAGAGCTTGAAGTGAAGTATAGTAGGTCTATTAGTGAACTAATTGATTACCAAACCTATTTAGAAAGTGAAATTTTAAGAAGAGAAAACTTTGAAGCCTATACTAAAAAACTTGCTTTAGAAAAGGACATGGCTTATCAAAAAGCTTACCAAAAGGGGTTAGAGCTTCATGAAGCGAGAATCAAAGTATCGAAAAGATTAGAAAAAGATTTTGTTTTAAACCTTAAAGAACTGGCGATTGATTATGTGTTATTTGAAGTGGAAGTTAAAGAAAATCAAACAAAAGAATTACTTGAAACTGGAATCGATGAGATCACGTTTCTTTTATCACTCAATGAAGGCGAACCTGTTAAGCCATTTCATAAGATTGCCAGTGGGGGTGAGTTATCTAGAAGTATGTTGGCTTTAAAAATACTGTATGGTAATTCCCATGATTTAGGCTTAATGGTTTTTGATGAAATTGATCTAGGGATCAGTGGTTATCAAGCCAGCAGAGTCGCGAGTGTTTTAAAAGATTTATCGACTTATAGACAAGTTATTACGATTACGCACTTACCTCAAGTCGCGGCTAAGGCAGATAAGCATTTTGACATAAAAAAACAACCTCTTAAAGGTCGTACCGTGACACTGATTAATGAGCTTCAAGGTGAAGATAGAGTGACCCATATCGCCTATATGTTAAGTGGGTCTAATATTACCGAAGGGGCTATTTTACACGCTAAAAGCCTACTAAAATAAAAAAAGCCTTATTGAAGGCTTATCTATTGATTAATATATATACCAAACCGGCAATTGGTAGAATAACCATTGCTGAAACAATAATTATAATAACCACTTTTCCCCAGGTAGTTTTAGAAGGAGATCTAAATACAGGAATTTCACCTGGTGCTGTTTGTTTGACCTCTTGTTTAGGGGTTGATTTTGTCTTTTTAGTTTGTTTTGCCATTTAATTCACCTCAAGTAAAAATAATCTACTTATGTATTATAACATAATATTACTAAAATGAAAGGCTATATTTTTATGAACTTTACAACAAAAATAATATTTCATATTGATCTAAATGCCTTTTTTGCGACCGTAGAAGCCATTTTAGATCCCAATTTAAAAACGAAAGTATTTGCCGTTGGGGGAGGAAAATCCTATTTTAGAGGGGGTGTTTTGTTAACCGCATCTTATAAAGCGCGAAAATATGGCATTCATAGTGGGATGAGTATCACAGAAGCTTTGAAGATATACCCTAAATTATTAATAGTTCCGCCTTCAAGAGGTGAATATAAGAAGTATTCAAAACTATTCATGGATACTTTAAATAAATATAATGCCGTCGTCTATCAAGCTTCAGTTGATGAAGCCTATATGGATGTTACCGACATCAGCAAAGAGATTCATCCTTTAAAACTCGCTCAAGAGATTCAAGATTATCTATTTAAAGTATACCAACTCCCCTCTAGCATTGGGATTGCACCAACGCTCTTTTTAGCGAAAATGGGCAGTGACTTTAAAAAACCAATGGGGATTACTGTGATGCGTAAAAGAGATGTTAAGAAGAAACTCTACCCTTTAAAAGTAGGGTCCATGTATGGCATTGGTAGAAAAACCAATCAAAGACTAAATGAAATTAATATCGTTACCTTAGAAGACTTAATGAATCCTCTTAATAAAGATAAAGTGATTGAAGCGATCGGGGAGAATGCCTATCAAAGCTATGTTGATAATTTAACGGGTAAATCGAATAATGTCGTTGATCCACATAAATATGAGATCCCCAAATCAATTAGTAATGAAACTACTTTAAAGTATGATATCGATAGAATCGATTTATTAAAAGAAGAACTGGCAAACTTATTTGATGAAACCTATCTACGACTTAGTAAAGATGAATACATGTGTAAGAATGCTTTCATAAAAATTAGATATAGTAACTTTAAAACAACCACCAAAACAAAAAGCTTTATAGAAGAAACCGATGATGAAGAATTATTGTCTCAAACGATAGAGGATTTATTTGACAATTACTATAACGCGCACCCCGTTAGATTGTTAGGGCTTGGGTTTGGTGGTATAATAGAGAAAAAAGATTTTAAAATAGATCGGACGATCTTTAATTATAAAGACGTTGATAAAAATACCAAGGAGAAAATATGATTGAACTAAGAGGCGTATCCAAGTATTACCAAAATGAAGGGAATGTTACCCTTGGACTTAGAAAAGCCAGTTTAAAATTAAGTATTGGCGAGTTTGTCACCATAACCGGAGAATCTGGAAGTGGTAAATCTACGCTTTTAAACGTTATTAGTGGATTAGACAAATACGATGAAGGGGAATACTTTGTAAACGGGGAAGAAACCTCTTATTTTAGTGTTTCTGATATGGAACGGTTTAGAAAAGAATATGTTGGGTTTGTTTTTCAAAACTATAACATTATTGATTCCTATACCGTCTATGAGAACGTTATTGCCGCGCTTGTAATCCAAAATTACGATAAGAAAAAACGTAAAAATAGAGCTTTAGAACTTATTGATGCGGTTGGTTTAACCAAACAAAGAAATCAAAAAACGTCTAAATTATCAGGTGGTCAAAAACAAAGGGTTGTTATCGCAAGAGCACTCGCTAAAGATTCACCCATTATTGTTGCCGATGAACCGACAGGCAACTTAGATAGTGATTCTGGTGAAATGGTGATGAAACTTTTGAAAAATATTTCAAAAGATAAATTGGTGATTGTGGTCACCCATAATTATGAACAAGCAGAACCTTATACCACCAGAAGAATTCATATGGCTGATGGCGAAATTATTGAAGATAGAGTTTTCCAAACAGTAGAACCCTTAAAAATAGAACCGACTAAAAATGAATTAATGGGTCCAAAAGGGCAATTTTATTTTGCCGCTTTGAATGTTTTAAGACAACCTAAGAAAACCATCACCTTACTACTGGCATTTATTGTTTTAATGGTAGCCGTTTTATTTGTTTATGCGAGTTCATTTACAAATCTAAGTTTATATATTCAACATCCTTTAACAGATAATATCTATGATACTAGGGTGATTGTTAAGAATGAGGGGAATATTCCCTTTACTCAACAACAACTAGATGCTTTTTTAAATTATCGTGAAGTCAATGATATTGTTCATTATGATATGACTCAAGAAACCTATTTTAATGTTTCTAGTAGCAACAGTGATATGTGGTTTTGGGCCTCGTTATTAAGACCAGCCAGTTCGTTTACGCAAGAAGATATGGTAGAAGGGCATATTCCAACAGAAGCAAACCAAATTATTCTTAGTAAGAATATAAAAAATAATGGTATATCAATTGGAGATACAATCTATCTATCTTCTGTAAAAAGATCTAACGTGTCATACACTTTTGAAGTTACAGGTTTTCACAATGACAATAACAATGTGATTGGTGTTTCATCAAAGTTTTTAAACCAAACTGATACCAATACCCCAGTAACAAATTCCAGTTTCATTAATATGGTTTATGAAAATACCTATTCTGTATATGTTGAACCAATGGCACAGACACAAATTATTGAAGGTGAATTTGTGGAATATTCTGATAGTGTCCCACTAGAAGAGATTCATATTAACGAATCCATAAAATACAAATTTTTGTCTTATGGCATCACCGAAGAAGAATTCTTATTAGGGACAATAAATCTTTATTTTGAATCTGACAAGGTTAATGAACAAGTTTATAATTTAAAGCCCAAATTTATTTATGACGGAAAAATTGACTGGGAGATGAGAGTGAACGGGTCAAACATTCAAAATCTATTTTTTAAACAAACTCAAGCGACCCCAAACACTTCCCAAATAACACTGGTTGCTAAAGATGCAGCTAACGCATCAAATCTGTATAAAAGGTTATTAAACGATGATACTTTATTAGTCATGTATCCAAGTAGTTATGAAGATCCATATCAATCCAATCCGTTTAATTTCTTATTCATAATTTTAATGTTTGTCGTATTCTTCTTTGCCTTTTTGGTCATTAATATTATTACTAAAAATATTTATAAAGCAAAAAATAAAGACATTGCGATTATGAGAAGTATTGGCGCCTCCAAAGGTGATGTTAGAAAAATTTATCTTTTTGAACAAACCCTGACGGTAACATTAGCCTTTATTTTCTCCCTTATCATCGTAAGAGTCATCGAAGTATACTGGATTAAGACATCGATATTAACTTATTTAGGCACATTTAATATTCTATTAGTCTATCTATTATTCTTGGGTTTAGGTTTGTACATTATCTTTAAGTATTTAAACAAACTCTTCGGTAAAACAGTAATTTCCACCTTAAAAGGAGGTAGCGACAATGATTAAAGCATTTAACCTTAACAAATATTTCTTTAAACGTAAGAAAAATGAAATTCATGTTATCAATAATGTTTCGATTGAACTACCTGAAAAAGGATTGGTTGTTTTATTTGGCCCATCGGGTGGTGGGAAAACAACGCTTTTAAATGTATTAGGTGGGTTAGATAAAGCAGAGGGGACCATTAACTTTTTTGACCATGAATTTGATAAATATAAAATGGGTAAATGGGATAAGCTTAGAACCTATGATATTGGTTATGTTTTCCAAAACTATTTACTGGTGGAAGAGTTATCGGTTTATGAGAATATTAAACTAACGCTTGATATGATTGGCATGACGGATAAAGACATGATCGATAATCGAATTGAATATGTATTAGAATCAGTCGGCTTAAAAAATTATAAAAGAAGAAGAGCCAGTCAACTTTCAGGGGGGCAACAACAAAGGGTTGCGATCGCAAGAGCATTGGCCAAGAACCCGAAAGTCATTATCGCTGATGAACCGACGGGTAACCTAGATAGTAAAAACACGGTTGAGATTATGAATATCATTAAAACAATCTCCAAAGATAAACTTGTATTACTGGTAACACATGAAAAAGATGTGGCTAATTATTATGCCGATAGAATCATCGAAATTAAAGATGGTCAAATGGTTAGTGATACTGAGAACACCGGGGATAAGACATTTAACTATGCCCATGAAACAGATATTTACTTAAAAGATTTACCAGTTCAAAATCTAGCTAATGACAATGTGGATGTTAGTTTTTACGGCGAATTTAGTGATAAAAAAATAAGACTTATTAGTAAGAGTGGGACTATCTATGTTGATTTAGGGGATTCTAAAGAGAGAGTTGTCGTTCTAGATTCAAACTCAGAAACCAAGATTTATGATCAAAGCGCCAAAGATTTCAAGAGCACTGAAAAGGTTGAGTTTGATTATGAAAAGTATTATGAACCACCGAAACACAAGAAATATCGCGCTTTTATTCCATTAAAACGCGCCTTTACGCTAGCCTTTAACCAACTGGTTAATTTTACTAGAAGAAGAAGATTTCTCTTAATTGGGTTTTTATTTGCTGGAGCATTAATCGCCGTGATGACTTCACTGCTAATTCTCGCCACCGATGATCGAAACACACAACTATCTAAGCCAATTGAAGTCATTGATGTTCAAGTCACTGGTTTAGAGTCAAAAGATATTACTGAAGCCCCTGGCTTTGTGACCTATTTACCAAGTTACTTTTCATTTGAGTTTGCGGGAACCGTCTTTGATCAAAATATTTATGGCTCTCATTGGGATTCGAGTGCCCCAAGATTCAGCGGAAATATTATCTTTAATGGTTTAAGAAAGCCCGAAATTGTTTATGGAAGGTCGATTAACGAAGCCAATACCGGTGAGATTTTAATTGATACGAATACAGCTAGAAGTCTGATTAGTAATACCTTCTATGCCGCACAAAATTTTAAGGAAAGAAATCTAATTGGCGAAAAATTTAAATTTAATGAACTTGAAGTAACGATCGTTGGGATTACCAATCATAACTATAACTATATTACGATGGAAAAGGAAGATTTTATTAATTACCAGATTCCTAAAAACGCTTCAATTTATAATCAATATATGGGTTATACTTATCAACAAAAACTAACGTATTATGAAAGTACTTTAGGGTCAAGATCCGTTTACTCTACCACACCAGAACTAGCCTATAATTATTATATTGGTGATGATGATAAAAATCCGGATGTGTCAGCGTTTTGGACTTACCCAGAACAAAAAGAAATGCTTGATAATGCCTTAAGAAGTGTCTATCAAACTATCTTTACGGTCATTATTATTGCGGCAGGTTTAACCTGGTTAAGTTTATATTTTATTATTAGGTCTAATTTATTTTCTAGAATCGATGAGATTAAAGTTTACCGAGCCTTAGGGGTAAGATGGTTTGAAATTGTGAAAATATTTGCAGTAGAAGTATTTGTTTTAACCACCATATCTACAGTAGTTGGCTACATTATCACAACCATTTACATGGGTAATATGGATATCTTCAAATCTTTAAATATGGTTACTTCAACGCTACCATCATCGTTACTGGCAATTCTTATTATTTATGTGTTTAATTTATTGTTTGGAACCCTCCCGGTCCTCTTATTAATGAGAAGAACACCGGCGGGTATTATTGCGCAAGCAGAAGCATAAAAAAAGAACCCATTCAGGTTCTTAAGATAAAATATCTAAATGTGTTAATTTGGAAACGTGGTCCCACGTTTCCTTTTTGTTATAATCAAATTGTTTTAAGAAACTGATGACCTCATTGGTAACCGCAGTCGGTGTGGATGCGCCACTTGTTACATTAACAATCTTAATGTCTTTTAGCCATTCTATCTTGATATCATCAATTGTTTCAATGAGTTTCGCTTTGGTGTTGGTTTGAACCTCACTAACATATTTTAACTTATTTGAGTTAGACGATAAGTTATCACCGACCACAATCAGTAAATCCGCTTCACTCTGTTCAATAACTGCTTTTTGACGGTTTAAGGTCGCAGCACAGATGTCTTGGTCAAACGTCACATCTTGAAATTTAGCACTGATTGCTTCAACCATAAAGGCAACGTCAAAAACAGATAAAGTGGTTTGGTTGGTTATATAGATTGGTTTATTTGAACGCTTTTGATAGTTTTTAGCTTCATCAAGATTACTTACAAGGGCTATTTCATTACTAATGCCCAAGGCCCCTTCCACTTCAGGGTGGTTTTTCTTACCAATATAGATTATCTCATGGGTTTTTAAATGTTCTTTTATGTGGTCATGAACGTGATAAACGTCTTTACAAGTTGCGTCAATATAAGGGATATTTCTTTCATTTAAGATTGTTTTTACTTCAGGGGAAACACCATGTGCGGTTAAAATTACCGTTCCGTCTATGACTTGTTTAGCAAGTTCAACTCTGGTTTTTCCACTTTCTTCTAAAGAAATAACATGATAGTAATCAAAGGCCTCTTTTATTTTTTTGTTATGGACAATTAAACCTAAAATATAAATAGGTTTAACAACCGTTTCATCATTTATTGCTTTTTTAACAATCGAGAGGGCTCTTGCGACACCGTGACAATAACCTCTTGGGCGTAAATCATTGACAATCATTTTCATCACCTGTACATATTATACACTATCAAAAAAAATATGCCGAATGATTAGGAAATTAACAATAAATCTTGTATAATACTATAAGGTGATTAATATAAATAAACAGCTATTAAATAAAATTCAATCCTTAGGTTTTAAAGAACCCACGCTTGTCCAAGAAAAAACATTTGGACTTTTTAGTGAGGGAAAATCAGGTATCATTTTATCCCCAACAGGGACCGGTAAAACGCATGCCTATTTAATTCCTTTAATTGAACGAATTGAACTAACAAAAGATGAAGTTCAAGCGGTCATTATTGTCCCAACCAATGAACTGGTTATGCAAGTTAATTATATGTTGAAAAATATGGATAGTGGCGTCACTTCAAAAGCCATTACAACCAAGGATGATCGTAATAAAACAATTCAATCACTATCAAAACGACAACCTCAAATCGTTATTTCTACCCCAGGCAGATTACTGGATATGGTGGTTAAAGAAAACGTCTTAAAGACACATACTGCGAAATTTTTAGTGTTAGATGAGGCTGATATGTTGTTTGATTATGACTTTATTTCGCAAATGGACCCTGTAACCTCAAAGATTAAAGGCTCAGTTTATGTGTTTAGTGCCACAATGCCTAAAAATGTTGTCAGTTGGATTAATAAATATTTTGGGTCTTCTGAACTGTTAGATTTAAGTGATTCAGTCAAATTAAATATCGAACACGCCCTTATTATGGGCAGTGGTGATACAGAATTAAAATTTTTCAAATTATTAAAAACAATCAACCCCTATTTATGTTTTATTTTTGTATCAAAAAACGAGAATATTGATCCGTTATTTGATAAGATGATGGTAGAGGGATATAACGTCGTTAGATTAACCTCTAAAATACCGATTAGGCAAAGAAAAAATATTATTGATGCTATTAAATCACTTAAATATCAATATGTGGTTTGTAGTGACATTGCCTCAAGAGGACTCGATTTTGAAGGAATCAGTCATATCATTAATTATGACTTACCTTATAAAACTGAGTTTTATATTCACAGAAGTGGTAGAACCGGTCGAATGGGTAAAGAAGGAATTGTTTACACATTCTATGAAGATAAGTATTCACGTAAACTAAGCGCGATTCAAAATCTGGGGATTGAGTTCATAAAGTACACCATTAAAGGTGATAAACTCATTGAACAAGAAAAAAAGATTAAGACATTGAGCCAACAAGAAGTTCAAGCCATTCGCAAGATAAAGAAACCCAGTAGAGTTAAACCGAATTATAAAAAGAAAAACAAACAACAAGTTAAAAAAGCGTTAACGGATGTTAGAACTAAAAAAATGTTAACGGAAATGAGAAAAAATAAAGGAGTGAAGCAGTAATGTTTATAGGATCACATGTTTCCATGAAAGACCCGAATAACTTCTTAGGGAGTATTGAAGAAACCTTAAGTTATAAAGCGAATGCTTTAATGATCTATACTGGCGCTCCCCAAAACACAAGAAGAAAAGATATCAACTTATTAAAAATAGATGAGGCATTAGCCTTAATGAAAGAGCATAACCTTGATACCAATCACATTGTCGTGCATGCACCTTATGTGATGAACTTAGCCAATCCCAGTGTAGAAAAAAGAGAATTTGCGGTAGAGTTTTTAACAAGTGAAATTGAGAGAAGCCATAGAATGCATGCCACTCAAATCGTATTACACCCAGGTAGTGCCGTAGCCTCAACCGTTGAACAAGGCATTAGTTGGATTGCAGAAGGCTTAAATCAAGTTATTGAGAATACCAAAGATAAACCAGTTAGAATCGCTTTGGAAACCATGGCTGGTAAAGGCAATGAAATTGGTAGAACATTTGAAGAATTAAAACAAATTATTGATTTGATTCATGACAAATCTAGAGTTAGTGTTTGTTTTGATACGTGTCATACCCATGATAGTGGCTATGATATAAAACACAATTTTCAAAGTGTAATAGATGAATTTGACCGTGTCATTGGCAAAGAATATATCAGTGTTTTTCATATCAACGACTCTAAAAATATTAGAGGCGCCAGAAAAGATAGACACGAAAACATCGGGTTTGGTGAAATCGGTTTTGAAGCTTTAATGGAAGTTGTTTACCATCAAGATTTTATTAAAATACCTAAAATATTAGAAACACCCTATATTGAAGAGAATGCCCCTTATAAAGAAGAGTTAGAAATGATTCGTAACAATCAGTTTAATCCAAACTTGAAAGAAACATTCTTGAAATAAATATCACTTTAATCAAGGAGCATAAGAAAATGAAAGAGTATGTAATTGTAACAGACTCAGCATGCGATTTACCTGTTGAGTATGCAAAAGAAAAGAACCTTGAAGTTGTTAGTTTGAAGTTCAATTTAAAGGGTAAAGAATATATTAATGATTTAGCCTTTACTTCAATGAGCGCAACTGATTTTTACCAACATTTAAGAGATGGTGAAGCCTCAAAAACAACTCAAGTAAACGTCGATCAATTTATAACCGTTTATAAAAAGATCTTAGACAGTGGAAAAGATGTATTTATGATTACACTTTCTAGCGGATTATCCGGTACGAATAATAGCGCAAGACTCGCAAAAGAAATTGTTCTAAAAGATTATCCGGATAGTAATATTATATTGATTGACTCACTCGGTGGGTCTTTAGGTGAAGGGTTAATGGTAATGGAAGCCATTAAGATGAAAGAAGCGGGTAAAACCGTTTTTGAGACGGAAACACACATTAACACCTTTAGGATGCATGTGGTTCATGTCTTCACGCTTGATGATTTAACACACTTAGCTTTAGGCGGAAGAATTGGGAAGTTTTCTTTTTGGTTAGGAACTGCTTTACGAATTAAACCAATTATTACCGCAAATGAAAAAGGTATATTACAACCTAAAAATAAGATTTTAGGCAGAAAGAAAAGCATAAACATGCTTGTCGACCATGTGGTTCAAACCTATACGGGAATATATAATCAGGATATTATGATTGCGCATGCAGATTGTTTAGAAGAAGCGGAAAAAGTTGCCAGCATGATTGAAGATAAACTTCATGTTAAACCTAAACTTAACATGATGGGAACCGTCATCGGTTCTCATGGTGGTCCTGGAACAATTGCGATATTTTATACAGCAGACAAACGCTAATAATCGGAAATAAAACACAAATCTTGTAATTGAGTCAAGGTGTTGTATAATGTAAGATATGTTTGATTTAGTTAAAGGAGACTATATGCCCTACACAATAATTATCAATTCAAGTTCAGACTTGCCACAAGAAATTGTGGATCAATTTGGTTTACAAGTTGTCCATTTAAAATTTGTACTCAATAACGAAACATTCCCCAACTATTTAGATTATCATAATTTACCCGTGAAAGATTTTTATGCCCGTTTAAGAAAAGGTGAGATGGCAACAACTTCTCAAATTAATACAGTAGATTATGAAGAACTGATTCAAAAAGAATTTGATAAAGGTAATGATGTTTTAATTTTGTCTTTTTCAAGTGCTTTATCCGGATCATATAATGCCGGAAGACTGGCTGTTGAGGCCATGAGTGGCAAAAAACATAAAGTTTTATTAGTGGACACTAAAGCGGCTTCCCTTGGGGAAGGGTTGCTTATCTATTTAGCGGCATTAAAACAACAAGAAGGTAAAACAATTGATGAAGTTTACCAATATGTTGAAGAAACTAAACTACATATTGCCCATTGGTTTACAGTCGATGATTTAATGTTTCTTAAACGGGGTGGAAGAGTCTCTGGAGCCAGTGCTATCATGGGTTCAATCTTATCAATTAAACCTGTTTTACATGTTGATAATGAAGGTAGATTAATCCCTAGACTTAAAGTGATGGGTCGCAAAAAAGCGATTCAAAGTTTAGTTGATAAAGTTAAAGAAACTGTCGATACTTCGATTTCTAATGTGGTGTTTATCTCACACGCGGATGATGAAACCACTGCTTTAATGGCCAAAGAAAAGATCGAAGCCCTTAATTTAGGTTTAGAAGTCAAAGTAGTCCATTTTATTGGACCCGTAATTGGTGCCCATTCCGGCCCAGGGACAATCGCTGTATTCTTTACAGCAACGCATAGATAAAAAACAAGGGACTGTAAAGAAATGAAGAATTAATTTTCTTCATAGGACTTTATGGTCCT